>Ga0214201_1000107_pt1 | contig 36169 bp, 47 predicted proteins | sample TroBogEpilimnion_32_FD_153039 | JGI IMG/M metagenome (GOLD analysis project Ga0214201, IMG submission 153039) | Freshwater microbial communities from Trout Bog Lake, WI - 29MAY2009 epilimnion | ecosystem: Environmental > Aquatic > Freshwater > Lake > Epilimnion/Euphotic zone | place: Trout Bog...
AGCGGTCCGCACGGAAAAAGCAGGGCATTTGGGGAGCCTGCTGCTATAATAATGCCCAAGGCCGCCCTTTGGCTTACCGTCATGTGGTTAGCCCATCTCAAGGCCGAAATCGCGCGCAAACCAGCCTCCCTCATGGAGACCATCCGTTTGTGCTCGGACCAGATCATGGCGCGCCATCGCTCGGGATGCACCGAGGTCTACTCTTTGAACTTGATGAAAAATAGCCTCGCTCGTGACGCACGGTGGCAGGCCATGTACCAGCGCCTGCTGCAGGTGGAGCTGTACCATCGAAACATTCCGAGCCTCGCAGAGGTCGACGTCTTCACCATGTCTGGCTCGGTGCCCATCCATGTGGGCCGCCTGGACCTTGAAATTGACCACCGAATCATCCTGGAGCTCAAGGTCGCGCCCAAGATCACCCAGAAGCACATCCAGCAGCTTCAAAAGTACGTCAGGGCGCGCATCTCCACCGGCATGCACGTGGAGGCTGCCGCGGTGATTTGCTGGACGGATCGGAACACGGTCGAGATCTACCAGGCGCCTGTGCCGTCCCAGTCCCCCTACTTTCGCGTCCGCCTCAAAGACTAAAAATGAAAGGTTTTTACTGAAAAGGGCGTACTTATTAGGCCAAGCCCCAACCCCCATAGCATGGGATGGCGTACTCCAGGGACCCCAACGCCAACTTCACATCACAGCAGATGGGGGTTCGCTTTCCGGCCCCCATGAACTATGTTAGCCCCATGAGCACGGGGCAGCAGCCGGTCACCTATGCCAATATAGTGCTCCATGAGAAGCAGGTTCCAGTGCTTCAAGTAGATTGGATGAAGGGGAAGGCCTGGGTGTTTGAGAGCAGAGACGATGTGCTGGAAAACATCGTCTCGGACGAAATGGAAGGGTTTCCGTGCGCCTGTCCCATGCGAGATGTGGCGCTGTATTGTAACGAAACCCTTCAGTTTTTGGAGAGGGGGCACTCCCTTCTCCATCCGAGGTGCATGTGCCCCCACGGGTATACGGAGGACAGGTGCAGGGAGCTGGGCATCACGCCCGTACGAGGCCAGGAGGGCTGCTCCCTCCCCAGGGCGGCGCGCGAGGTCACGGCCCAGGAAATCGCCCTGGAGCTGGCCATGGACGAGGCCTGCTTCCAAAGCCTTGTAGCCCCTCCCCTCCTGCAATCTGCCCTGTGCAACCTCCGCCAGCCTGGCGGGTACTACTCCTCGGCTCGCTTCTTCTTTGGGGGACTCAGGTGTCGCTTTTGTTTCGTTGAGTGCGTGGGCATATGCGAGCCAAAGCTGCGCGCGACAGGAACAAGGACGATCTGCTCAAGAAGCTCCGCTCCCAGCGCCTTCCCATCGAGATCTCGCTCCAGGCCCTGTCCCGAGAGTACCCCGCCGTATTCGCCGATGTGAGGGCCCTGGAGCGGGAGGGGCTCATCTACTATCATCGCGGGCCGTCCAAAAACGGAGAGGACGATGTGGCGGTGCTCTACTATCTCGGGCCTCCCCCGCTGCAAGTGGACAGCGATATCAAGGCGCTGTGGCACTCGGCTGCCGAGGTTGGGAGAAAGAGGTCCAGGCTCGAAGCAATGCGCTAAGGGCGCTTGACCAGCGAGGCTAATGACAGTCCTGGTATTTCACCACGTGATAGCAGATAAACGCATGAAACATGTAATAAATGGGCCAAATCTCGGTGTAGAGGCACTGCGGCTTGACCCCCAGCTCGCAAAACACCGTAACATGCAGGACCGAGGCGATCAGATCGATGTAGGCTGGGATGCTCAGCATGGGCTGCCCGTGGCACGCGGCGAGGGCCTTGCGAAAGGTCCTGTACCCCAGGATGTAGGCGATGATGGCTGCATAGGGCGTCTCGTGGGTCCGATAGAGGGTGGTGGCCAGCGTGGAGAGGGACAGGACGTAGCCCTCCGGCCCCGAAAAGAAGGCGAGAAACGCCCAGGCCCACAGGGCGGTCGCCCAGAAGAAGACCTCGTCTGTCACGAGGTGAAAGTGCAGGATGCCGCGAAAGTAGAGCAGGATGCACGTGAGGATGGCGAGATGGCTGTTGTACCGGAGGATCCAGGACTGTGGTCCCGGGGAGTAGCACGTCTGCCCCAGGGCAAAGATGTGGATGGTGGCGGAGATGAGAACGATGAGGTAGGCGATGGGACCAAAGGTCTGCTCGTACACCTCGACCCTGCCTGTGGCGGTATGGTAGATTAGCCCGTGGGTCCCCTGCACCACATCGCACGCCGTCACGGTGTACTCCGCCGCCTCGGAGAAGATGCGCCCCTCCCCGCGGCCCTCCATGCCGCACGCGTCGTGCGCGTTGCGCGAAAACACCGAGAGCACGGGATCGCCCGTCCTCCTCATCATGCCCACGGGAAAGGCGCCGGGATACCAAGCCGACGGCAGGACCAGCCCCTCGCTCATCCGGCAGAGCCCATGCGGCGTGGGCGCGCAGGGGGAGGTCGTGGTCGTGAAGGCCTGGGTCTGCTTGGGGCGCATGAAGAAGAGGACCCCACGCGGCCCGATCTCAATCGCCTCCGACATGTGCAGCAGCTTGCCCAAGTACACGCTGGACCACGAGAAGGGTGCCACCACGAGTTTGGACGTGTAGGGCCCCCCTTGCGCCCCCGTGACGCTGCTCTGCAGGAAGGGGCCTGGGGTGTCAAAATCCAGGGGGATGCGGAACGCGGCCGCCCAGCCCAAGGGGAAAAGGAAAAAGAGGTGGCTTCTCATCCCGTCCTCACAGGCCATCAATTGTATTTATAGTGGGCGTCAAAATGGGGGATCGTTTCACCCTATGACGACCATGTCCAGGGCCTTTGAGCTCTTCACCAAGACGCTCTTTCTCATCGCCATCCCCATGCAGGCCATGCTCTGGCCCACCGTCAGCTCCATCTGCTTCGTGTGTGTCTACGGCGTGATCAACATCTTCATGTACTTTTCGTTGCAGTCCGCCGCCCTCACGGCCGCCATGTCGCCGGGGCTCTACGTGTTTCGGTCCGAAAAGCGGCCCGCCAATTACATCTTTATGATCATCATGTTCTGCTACTTTGCCATCTACTTCTTCGCCTTTTTGACCCACGAGTCCTTGCTGCTGCCGAGCACCACCACCTGGCTGGACCCGTCCATCGCCGTCAACTACACCCAGGGAAGCGATCTCCCCGTCGATGTGACCAGCCAGACCTCCCGCCAGATGAGGGACAACCCCTTTGTGTGGAGCACGTCGGTCCAGGTGGCCGCCCCCCTCGTCACGGGCACGATTCCAGGGGCCTTTGCGTGTGGTGCGGGAGGGGGTTTCAAGTGCTACGCCAAGCTGTGGAAGACGCCCAGCACGCCCACCTTTTGGCCGCGCGACAGCACCTTTGTGCCCTTCTCGAGCCAGTTTTACGACATGGACGTGGCCGTCACCCCGGGCCCAGGCGCCCTGTGCACGGATCTGGAGGTCTACAGGATCGTCCTGGACCCTAACCTCAATGTGTTCCACCCCCTTGACTACCCCGCCTCCATCGTCGCCTCCGGCGGAAACGGCGCCCCGAGGGAGCCCGTGTTCACGCCCCCGTGCAACCTCTTCAAAAACTCCTCCCTGTGCCTCCGTGTGAGCCACACCTTTACCCAGCAGCAGTACGCCCAGGAGGTGGCCTCCAAGTGCCAGCAGTACAATGGCAAGCTCATCTTCAGGCTGCCCCCGAGGGTCTCCGACATTGACCAGCAGACGGGCAAGATGTTCCTCGACATGCTCCTGGTCTCGGATTCGGCGGCCTCCGTGGAGCTGCACGCCACCTGGAACGCCAACGAGGTCCACTCCAACTGGTTCCTCTACAGCACCTTTTGGAAGCAGGTCATTGGCACCGATCAGGTGCAGGCCTGGCGGGAATCCAGCGGCGACGCCGACGTCTTTTTCAAGTTCCTCATTGCGGTGCTGCCCGTGATCGTGTCCTGGTACTACCTCTCCGTCGAGTTTTGGGATTATGTCGCCAAGGGGCAGATCCTCTTCCTTTGCATCTTTGTGGAGCTCCCCTCCATCCTCCTCTTCCTCTCCCTGGGCGCCTGGCTGCCCATGGCCGGCAGCATCGTCTGTGTCCTGGCCGTCAATTATGAAGTGAAACGAAAGCAGGCCTGGGAGACGTGGATTCGCCCCACCCTCCTCTTCATCAAGGCGGCCTGCAACAGCGTGCAGTTTGCGTGGCTCTTGACCCTCGTCGCGCAGGCAGGGTGGAACGCCTTCTACTACCATCTCTCCCTCGACCAGCTCTATTCTGTGTCCTTTCGCTTCATCATCACAGATCAATCGTCCCCCACATGGGTCGCCCTCATGCTCCCCATCATCCTCTTACTCAATTTTGCGTTCCTGGTGGGCACCGCCATCTGCGTCGTGCTCGAGGGCGTCTCCGCCCGCCACAACACCCTCCCTCCCACAAAGCCTTGATTCTCAAAAAAAGAGGGCCTTTCAAAATGCCACAACAAAAAAAAGGCTCCTTGCCGCAAATCTTTGATAAACAAACGAAAGGGGTCACCACGACTGACGGCAGATCTTGAGATCCACATACTCAAAAGGCCCAGCGTCAAGGGTGGCCTTGCCCAAAACGCGGCGCTTGTCGGGCAGCGTGGAGCCCTCGCCCAGGATTCCTGGGATGAAGGGCTTGATATACACGATGCGCTTGGTCAGGGCGCGCTCGCCGTAGGGGTGCATGCAGATCTTGAGGCTCTGCTGGTCCAGGGGTCTCTCCTCGGGGGGCGCGTCGTTGTTGCTCCTGGGCTTGCGCATCCCATCGTCGTCAAACATCCCAGCATTGGCCTCCTCCTCAAAGTACCAGTGCACCTCCTGCCCCGAGAGGATGGGAAACCGGCCGTTGCGCACCGTGATCATGCCCCCCGTGAAGAGCGTCACGGCCGTGTCCCCGTTCATGGGGTGCCCCTGCGCGTCGCTCATCACAAAACCGGCAAAGTTGAGCTCCGAGGGATAGTACGTCTGATTCTTCACGATGCACGTGGTGTTGCGGTGCTGGGCCATCTCCTCGTGCGTCCTGCAGTCGTACCATTTGACGTACCATGACATGAGGTCGTCCGAGCGATTGTTGGAGAAGGGGGCCACATTGGTGATGACGGGTGCGGGGCCCTTCCGCGACATGACGGGCGAGATCCCCAGCGTCCGATCAAACGCCTTGCCAATGCACAGCGCGATCTCGAAACGGACCGTTTTATAGTCGCCCTTGTTGGCCACCACAAGGTTGGGGTCCACCAACGAGTTGTACATGTCAGTGCACACCCTGTACACGACAGTGTGCCGCGCAGCGGTGTCGGTGAGCGAATTGGTCGCGTTGCCCAGGCTCACACCGTAACTCATAATAATACTACTAATACGGGTCCACGCAAATTATTCATACATATACTGTCGTCACTTTTAGGCGCGTTATGCACGCCATACATGGCCTCAGCCCCCCCCGATCCTGAAGGCCTGCTGCTGATCGAGCATGTCGCAGTACATGGGGAAGAGGTGGCACCCGTGGTGCTCCAGAATCCGGGACCGAATCACCTTTTCGATTTGGTTCACAATGGTCTGCACCTCCATATCCAACGACACGGCGTGCTCCTCCCCCTCCAAGCTGCGGACCTCCTCCATGCTGTCCACCACCACGATGCGGGGGGGATCCTGGCCCTTGTCATTGTTGTAATCCATCTTAAACTCCTGCATCATGCTCTCGTCCTCGTCAGAGAGCATGTCGTGGTGAAAGTCGTTGCTGTTCACCACAAAGAGAAAGGTCCGCTTGCCGCTGAGCTTGTTCACCCGGTAGCCCACGAGCCCGTCAATGCACCGGTTCACCTGGACGTCCCCCTTGGCGTACTTGAGCATCAGCATCTTGCTAAACTCGGGCTTCAGGCGAATGGTCTTGTCATACACGCCCTCCCCTTGCTGCGCGGCCTTGAACACCATCTTGAGGAAGGCCTTCTTGAGCTCGTGCACCTGAGGCCCCTTCATGACCCGCGACGAGAGCGTGCCGATATTGGGCGACTCAAACACGGGACTGGGCTTCTCGTCGATGGAAACGGGCCCCACGGCCTTGATCTGGTTCAGGATGTGCTCGGCGATGGCGTGCCGCGAGATCTCGTGCACGTTGCACGGGCCGTTGTGAATGGCCAGGTGAAAGGGGACCGACACGACGCCGGGCTTGTCCACAATGGAGAAGCCGTGCAGGTCATCCGAGTCCGGGTTGTACAGCCCCTCCCCGCACAGCGCGCTGATGAGCCGGTGCTGCCCCGTCATCGCCAGGAGCTTGCTGAAGAGCAGGCAGTCGGCCGACTTGGTCATGCAGATGGTGCGCCCGGGGGTCTGGGTCTGATCCAGGAGCCTGCGAATTTCGGGGGTGAGCACCGCATCCACAGGGTGGACCGCGAGGTTGCAGGGGGTCTCGCTGCTCAGCTGAATCAGCTTTTGAAAGGGGCACTGGGCCCCCGTTTTGAGGGGGCGGTCCACTTTGAACTGGTGCAGTGTACCAAATGTGCTGAGATCATGCAGGTTCTGCGAGGACCTGGACATCTATATATAACGCGGGTTTGGACCCAAACTTAAATACGGTTGGCACTCTCAGAGGGCACATTCTGAATGGGTCATTCCAAGAGCATTGAGATCAAGGAGCACGCGGATATCACGCGGCTCGAGGACCACATCAAGTACCTGCTCAAATGCCAGGTCCCCTTGCGTCTTGCATGCGCGCCTACATTGCTAACCGCGGGCAGCAGGGCCAAAGCTGCGCCTTCCTGCAGTCCCTCGTCTACAAGCGGCTGCAAATGGCCCTGCTCCTCAAGCTCAACGGCACCATATCGCAGGACGAGCGCATTTCGTTCAGGATAGCCGAGGATGTGCACCTCGTCATGCACGCCTGCGCGAGCTTGGTGGACATCATTGTGGTGAACCCCCCCAACAGCAACAAGCGCGAGCGGCCGGGCGATGATGACTCAAAAAAGGCTCCCTTTTACGAAACATTGTGCTCATATGCAAAGAGGAGGAGGAGGAGGCCAGCGGCAAGCGACGATGAAAAAAAAGGAGCCCAGCAGCAGCAGCAGCAGCAGTGAGCAGCAGCAAAAGGCCAAGATGTTTGCGTTTATTACGCAGAGGCGCCTCCTAAAGCAGATGATCACCAACCACATCAACAACAGGGTCCAGGAGTTTCCGGACCCCATCACCAGCACCCTCATTCTCATGGCGAGCTCCCCCGTGCAAACCGTGTTTTGCGACGAGGGCCTGATCCTTTTCAAGACGACCCATCTGCCCATCTTTCCCTACTCCATGCTGGAGACGGAGGACCGAAAGTTTCTCCTCCGCGCCCTCGAGGAGGTGGACGACGCCCATCTGCAGGAGACCTACAACGGGTGCGGCAAGTTTTCCGTTCACGTCTTCTACAAGAAGGGCCATTTCGGCTTTATTCCCAAAAAGGACCTCCTCCTGGCCTTTGTGGAGATCATGATGGAGCAGGCCGACATTAAGGACCAGAGCATCCTGCAGCGGCTCGCCGACATCATTGTCCAGCGGTTCCTCTCCTCCATCTCCGTCCAGTCGGACGATATCGCCGCGGTGATGGAGCACATCTGGGGCGCTCCCACGACGACGGCGGGGGCTATTTAAGTCCCAAGCCGACAACCGCGTACTATGCTGCAGGGGCTCTACTACCAACAGCCGGACAGTACCACCGAGAGAAGCATGCGGGTCGGCACCTCCGGCTGCCCCTCCCCCGCCGAAATCCAATACCTCCTGGCGCACACGGTGCCCACGCCTACACCAAGAGCCGCGCCGACTCGGTCCAGTACAGCCCCAGCTGCAGGCAAATGACGATGTCGTCCTTGAGCCCCCCCACCTTGCCGCTGAGCGCGAATCGGCCCTTTTGAAATACATTGTCGGGGGTCTTGAACTGGAAAGAGTAAATCTCCAATTGCTCCCTGAGCCTGCGCCTCGCGGCCGTGCTGTCCTGTAGCCCCAAAAAGCAAAGGGTTAGCGCTGTCGTGACGCTCCGCTGCGCTCGCTCAGGACCTGCGACACCAGATGCCCTTCTTCCAGCATGTGGACCCGTTTTTCTCGCAGCAAGACATTCGTCATGGTCATGGCCCCCAGCTTCACGTTTTCCGTTGTCAGGACTCCCGTCCTACCGGCCTGCGCGTCCTTGTAAAATTTCACATTGGTTTCGTCCTTGAGGGCGCGCTCCATGTGCTCCGCCTCAAAGCCCAGGTTTCGCTCCACAATGACTTGGACGGGCGAAAAGGCAAGCTCCTGCAGGCCCCGCAGCCCGGCGATGTGCCCACGCAGCAGCTTGAACTGCTTTTCCGGCTCTGGGGCCCCGACCCGTCAGCCTAGATCACCCCCTTTTATCGCAAAGCGCACCTTTACATCCAGACAGCGTGTCGATCCCGACAATCTGCGGATGAACAGCAGCGACTTTCGGCATCTGGCCCTCCGTAACTTTGATTTGATCAAGTATGTGCTCTACAGCGAGGACGAGATTTTCGTGATGGATATGGTCAAAAAGGTGGCGTGCGAGATTTCGGACAAGTATCAGTTTGAGGACCTCCGAACCTTGGTGCGTCACAAGGACAAACCACAGCTCTACAGGTGCCTCTTTTTTTTCCTCCTCAATTTTCACAAGGAGTTCCGCTACTGGGTCCTGCAAAACGATAAGGCCCTGGGCCTGACCCCCGTCTGCCCTTACAAGGCCACAAGCTTCCTCAAGGCCCTCAAGTACGAGATCCTGCCCCCGTTTCTGGTCGACGAACGCATGACCCTTCAAGAGCTGGATCGCAAGATCAAGGTGGCCTACATCGCGGCGTGAACGCTCACCGTGGCCATTCCCTTGTGGCGGACCAGGCTGATGATGGCAAAGTCGCTCCTGGGCCCCCCCGCCGCAGGGTCCACGATGATGTACACGGTCTGCTTCCACTCCAGGGGCGGCGGGCGCATGCTCATCAGGCTCTCGATGTCGGCGGCCCGGAAGCATTGCTGCAGCGAGTCAAAGGCCAGGCCCTGTTGAGCCCATCCAGCTTATTACCATTATGATCACCCACACACACGCATGCATACAGACCGCAAGCTCGGACTGAATTAAATCCGGCCGATCCGCCATGATCTCCTTGAGCCGCTCGTGGCGCACGCTGCTCTGCCACTGGGGCACCAGGTGCAGCATGTGCTTGCACTGCGCCCCCATGCCTTGCTCCCTGCAATCCGCGCATACCAGCGTGACCTGCGGCCTTTTTTTTAGTACATGTGCTGATGGCCAAGGAAGAGTTATAGAGGGACCTGGAGCTGTGAAAATGCAGGTAGCTGCGTGACGGGATCCTTCACCTTGAATAACCTGGTGTAGAAACTGCGTGTGCATTGGGGGGTGTCAATAGCAATGCGTGGGCACTCAAAGAAAGAGCAGACCCACTTGATTTCAGACGTCAGCGTCGAGATGCAGATGAGGGATGTGACTCCAACCAGGAGAAGAGGGGCCACAGTCTCGTAGAAGAAGTCACTGTCCACGTAGGCGGCCTCCTCCAGGATGAGGATGTCACCTCCCGTGCCCTTGGTTGTCCCTGCCCGGCCCTCTATGGGATCAGGTCCCAGCCCGATCAATACAACGACAAAGAGTGCCCATGGGGAAACATGAATGCGGGGAATACCCAACCACAGGAGGCAGTAACAGAGAAACACGAAAATACAGATACACGAAAACACGAAAACACAGAAACACAGAAACATCAACAACAGACGGGGGACCCACCTATATATCAGCAAAGGATATATAATAGGCCGACCTGCCTCCTCTCAATCAGTATGCGCACCGCCTTGGAGTCTTTCCTGTTGGAGCATGGCAACCAAGAGCCCGACGAGGTCAGCAACAGCAAGGCTACTAATATTAGGCCAGCGGGCACCAGCAATAAGACGATGGAGAGCTTCTTCACACCACAGCCCTTGGTGACGGAGAATGGGGAGGCCACCATGCATGCCGTGGCGAGGTACGGCCGCATCTACAAACGAAAGGCCCCCAACCAAGCCAAACCGGACCCCAGCAAAATCGCGTGCCCTGCAGGTATCCTCCTGCCTGCGCTTTTAATAGCATAAGATGTGACCTATGGACTGGCAGGGCACAGGGTCTGCAAGGTCTGCCAAAAGGCCCTGCCCCTCGATAAGTTCTACACCAATGTCAAGAGGTGTTCTTTCCGTTTTTGGGGCATGAGGAAAAGGGGGGCTGAGGATGGGGCGGGGGGCAGGTACGTGTGCAAGTTCCACCACTATCAGATGGTGTACCGGCGGACGCAGCAGCGCTTCGCGCAGTGCAACTTTGAGAGGGGGGCCATGAACGCTTGGGTGGACCTGTTTTACCTGTGCCCTCTCTTTGGCTACGAAAAGGTCCAGTACGATCGCCACGACATCAAGGACCTGTTCATCAACACCAAAATCCCGCTGCAATGCGTTCCCAGGGTGGTCCCCATCAACCCCACGCTGCCCCTCCGCCCTCGCAATGTGGCTGTCATCACGCAGCAGAACGTAAACCTGCTCGTCAAAATCTACGCGCAGAGCTGCAGCGTCGCGCAGTACATCCTCTTTGTGCAGTGCTGCAACCTGGTGCCCACCAACGCCGACGTGGGCATGCCATGGGACCCCTACCACGACCCAGCGTACCAGCGGGTCGACATTGACGTCATCCCCCTGCTCGAAAAGGAAAAGACCATGCCTGTGGAAAGGCCTCACGTCGAGGCCGTGCATGCCACGACCTTGCTGGAGGAGGACGACGACCAGGAGGTTGTCAACGAGGTCAAGAAGAAACGGACGAGCCCAAGTGCCAGGAAAAGTATTTAAGAAGATCGTCTTGTTTGGTTGTACATATATGGAGATAAACTGCGCCCTCATCATCACACGAAGTGCGGAGGAGGACCATCCCCTCCCGCAGTGGGTCTTCTTCTATGTGGACCCGGAGTGGGAAGGCAAGTGGGTCCAACGCAATGCCACGACGCGCCCCTTCAAGAACAGCGCCATTTTTTTGGTCAAGTACACCATGAACCCGCTCAAGAAGATAAAGGCAGACGCCCCTGAGATCAATAGCACAGTCAAGGTGCAGTTTTTCCTGCCGCCCAAGAGGGACACCCCTTCGCCCGACTTTCAATTTTCCTCCTTCTTTCCCTTGAAGCTGCTGCTGCCCCCGAGAAGCGCGGACCACTTTGGCCTTTGGAATGGCACCTCGCACTACTGCGATACATACCGGGGGGGTTTTCTGCCCCACTACACGCTCACTGTGCAGCCCCTAGGGCCTGAGCCCGAGGCGCCCCTCCTTCCCCTTTCCATCCGTAAACACAAGCTCCTGTCGCCCCAGACCCACACCAACTGCATCCTCCTGGCCAAATGGCTCAAAGAGGCCCTGGTGGAGCTCTTCCCCACGGAACCGTCAGGCTTTACGTACATGCGAACCTTTATGCGGAATCCGTGGACCGACACCTTTTTCTTTGACCTCCACAAACTCCTTGAGCCCGAGTCCTCCAACCTGCCGCCGCCCATGGCGCTCTACATCCTGGCCAACGCCCTGATTTTGCACGGCATGGACATGGACAAGCTGCTCGCAACCCTGGACCGGAACAAGGGGCGCTTTCAAACCAAGGAGGAGGTCACTCGCTTCCTGGCCATGGCGAGGGATATCCTCATGTTCTTCACCCTTTGCCTCAAGGAAGGCGCCTACAGGGAGGATATGTGCAACGGCAAGGAGACCCAGGACCAGATGTACCCCTTCGTCCTCCGTATCCCGGACAAGAAAAACTTTGAAAAGGCGACGGATGAAGACGACTGCGAGGGCCGCAGCGCGCAGGGCTGCATCCACGTGCCGCTCCTGTTCCGCAAAATCGCCAAAGAGAGCAAGGGCGAGGACGATCTCCGTCGCTTCAAGGCACCCTTCCTCCAGGTCAGCGACGCACAGTACAGGACGCTCCTGCGCATCGCGGTGCACATTGGCGAAATGTTTGAGGACGGGCGCCTCAAGACCCACATGTGCATTGGCGACTGCAGCATCCTGTCGTTCAATAGTGTGGACGTTTTCAATGGGGCCACCATGCAGCAGCAGGGGGAGGACCTGGGGGGGCACGCCTTTGGTCTCCTCCTGTACAGCGCGGATGGGCTCCAGGGCTCCATCATGCTGGAAACCACGGGCTATGAAGGCAAAGAGCCGAGCTTCGAGGTCCTGCCCCCGCACATTGCGTTGCTCATGGCCCAGGACATGCGCGAGGCTGTGGCGGCCGCGGAGCAGGACCAGAACCACGTCAATCTGCGGGTTTCCCTCACCCCAGAGAGTGAGGACAGGCTCTTTGTCAAGGCCTATTCAGGAGACAACGCCCTCTTCTTCTCACAAAAGGGGGGCGTCCTTGAGTACGGCGCGAAGCCGTCCATGTTGGACGCCAAGGTGATGCAGTACGAGGTGGGGCAGAGCAGGGAAGAGGTCAGGAGCTGGGGCGACTGCGCCATCCTCATGACGCCAGAGACCTTTTTCAAGTCTTTGGTCAAAACGAAGGGCCTTTGGCAAAGGGCCCTGCCCAATGCAGACGCCATGCTGTCCATGTACCAGGAGTTTTTGGCCCAGTACCCGTCGTTTAATAAAAGCAACATGCCCCCGCCGGAATCTGAGGCCAAACTTTTGCAGTGCATGATCGACCACTGGGGGGTCATCACCGCCAAGGACTTAAAGTCCCCCCTCCCAGGCCAGGTGGTCGTCTCCATGCTCGAGGAGGAGGGCGTCGCTGCCCCCCTTGTGCTTCAAAACACCAAAGGAAAAGTCAAGAGTCACGCCTTTCTGGGATCCCGCATCTACCGCATCAACTATTCCAATCTGGGAGGATAGCTCATGGCGTAAGGCTTCAAGCTCATGGCTTCAAGCTCATGGCTTAAGGCTCATGGCTTAAGTCTCATGGCTTAAGGCTTAAAGCTCGAAGCTTATGGCTTGAAGCTGAAAGCTAAGGGGTAAAAATAAATGAAGGGCTAAAAGTAGTTGGCCCTGGACTCCTTCTGCAGCATGCTCTGGAAGGTATCCCAAATGTTGTTGCTGTTGCTCGTGGGGCTGGTGCTACTGATAGCCGCGCGCTTGGCGCTTGGGGGGCCCTCGGGCTCTTCCTCGCGCACACGCTTGTTGGACCCCGTGATCCGAGACGCCTCCGTCCTGAACCCCTTGAGATCCCCAAGTTCCTTCTCCCTATCCTTGGCCTGCGCCAGGAGCTCCTCGATCTTCTGCACATTGTGCATGTGCAGCTCCGAGGCGTTGCACACAATCTCCCACGCCGCGTTGTTCATGTCCGCCTGCTCCGCCAGCTTCGAGATCCCCTGACGGAAATTGGCCCGGTTGTCGTCCGATACCCCAGGCAGGCTGCTGAGCCATTTGTCGATGGCGTTGGACAGGATGCTCTCCATCTCCTTCCTCTTGTCGGCGCTCAGCGCCTTGATCTTCTCGTCCTTTTCCTGCAGCTCCTTCTTCATCTTCTCCAGCGCCTTGGCATTCTGGTGGTTCGAGTCCTCCAGCTCCTTGAGCCTGTGCAGCACGGGATCGGCTCCATCCGCCGCAGGCGGCGCTGGCGCGGCAGCGGCGGGAGCTGGAGCTGTCGTGGTTGTCGCAGATGTCGTGGGCGCTGGTGCGGTATCCGCCATGATGATGGGGTCGACCCGCCAAGGCATATATATTTTTCAAGCCCTTACTATGCTTCCACCTCCCATATCTGCCTTGAGGCTAGTCCTCCTCCATAAAGAGGACCCTGGCCAACACCTTGGCGGTCCTTCCGGTGACCCCAAACGACACCGACACGACGCTGCACAGCAGCCCGCACTGAAACGAGAGGGTCTCCCCCACCACCAGCTCCATCGTTGCGGATGGGCTCTTTCCCCGCCGCATCCGCACGTCCATCTGCACCAGGTCCGCGCCAATCGTCTTCAACTCATGCTGGTTCACGGTGAAGATGTACAGCGGGCGGGTGGTGCACCCCACCAGAACCCTTTTCTTCGCGCGCATCCCAATGGTATTTAAACTGTGCCTAAATAGCTGGAGATACCGATGGACCTCGTCAAGCTGAAGCCATTGGATGTGTGGAAGAGTGCGGCGGGGCTGTGCCTGATCTGCGGCATGCCCCTCGGACTGGAGGCAGAGGGGAAAAATATGAAGGAGGCTTTGACGGACGAAGCCGACGAGGAAGACCACGACGAGGAGGAGATGGACTCTGCAGCGCAGGACAAGGTCAGGGAAAACTTTGTCCGTGTGGCCCTCTTTCAGCATAACCTCCTGGGGAGCGTTGAAAAGTGCCACATCATCGATCGGTACACCTTTCTCAAGGGCTATGAGCCCTTCAAAAAGGCCCTCAAGGAAAACAGCGCCGTGGTCGAGGCCCTCGGGGGCGACCTCTCCAGGTCTTCCGCTGTGGAAGTGGCTGTAGCTTGTCTGTGGAAGTGGCTGTGGAAGTGGCTGTAGCTTCTTATTCTGTAGACTTTGTCCTGTAGACTTGTCTGTGGAAAATGGCTGTAGCTTGTCCTGTAGAATTGTCTGTAGACTTGTCCTGTAGACTTGTCTGTGGAAATGGGTGTAGAGTTGTCTGTGGAGGTGGGTGTAGACTTGTCTGTAGAAGTGGGCTGTAGACTTTGTGTCGCTTTTCCTAGGCATTGAGTAAAGGAACAGGGATATCGAGGCCAAGAAGGCCATGTACGAAAAGGCCTCGGACTATTGCCAGCGCGTCGCCGCCAAAGTCATCGTGCCGGGCTGCAAGGCCTGCAACGCGGCCATGAACCGCCCCAATGCGCACGCCGACGTGGTGTACCGCTGCTTCCCGCCCACCTCCAAGCTCACCATGCCCGATTTGGAGGACAGCCTCACGCGCACTGGACGGGTGGTGAGCAGGGGCGTCACGGTCAAGAAGCTGCTCCAGCAGATCGCCTTTTATTTCAAGCCAGTGGATTCGGAATGGCATGCCAGGGACGATGCCGAGATCATGCCCCTGGTCGCGCTTTGGCGATGCATCGCCTACATTTGCATGTGGGGCAAGAGGCCCTCGTCGTCGGTCCGCCTCCGCGTGGTGGCCACCTTTTACGCCAGCGTCTACATTTACGAAAAGCTCCATTTGAAGGATATGATGCTGCTCAACGATTGGATCATCCACGTTTTCCGCCCTCACTACATGGAGGCGTACAAGCCAGGCACCTTCTTCGATCTCACGCAGAGCGAGGCCGCCCTCGCCTTCAACGTCACCCAAAAGGCAGGGGAGGTCTGGTGCGAGGCCGTCGAACACAGGCTCGCACAGGCCGCAGACCGCGTCGATGCCTACTTTCGGTGCGCCTTTTCCTCTAGGCTAAATGGAAAAAATAGACCACTGATTTTGAAGATGACAGGGATAAGGTGGTTATCAGCGCTGTGGTGGCCTTCAAGGACTCGTTGAATCTGCATGTCAACAACGAAAAGGCTTTTTTTTGCTATCTCAGCAGGTGGGTTCCTTCTTATCATTATGATAATGCCCATAGTAACAACGGGACGCAGGAAATCGGGGGTCCCCAAGGGGGTCCATGCCATCATGGCCTTTTACATGTACAGTTTCAATGATCCGCAGTCCCTGCTTCTCCACACACGAGGAAAGCTTTTCATAGACACCATCAAGCCCCTGATCCGCAAGGAGCTGCAACCTCAGGTTGCAGGGGGGGGCTGAGCAGGCACTGGCGTGGCACTGGCTGCAGCACTGGCAGCCGCAGGTTTCTTCTTTTTGGGCTTGTCCATGGGGGCGGACGATGACAGGGCGTTCCGAAACGCCTCCTCGTCCGGATGCGGCCGCTTTTGTGCGAGGGCTTGGGGCAAAAACGCATGCGTGCCCGTCGCGACGGGCTGTGGCACCTGCTGCCCCTCCTCCTCCTCCCCCATCGTCGCGGCCTGGCGAGTCGTTGTCGCGGCTGTCGTCGTCATCTTGCTTGCGCGTGGCTTCACCCCTATATCGTACTTGAGGTACATGTCGTCGCTGTCCACGAAGCAGGGCTCAAAGGTCATCTGGAGAGGCGTGCCCTGGATGGCAGACCGCGCGTTCCACGCGGGCATGTCGTTCCCAAAGTTGGGCTTCGCATACGCCGTGACCATTTTCTGGCTCCGCCCGATGTGGATGTGGGGGGTCTCAATGATGCTCTTGTATTCGAGCGCCTCGGGCTGCAGATACCACCAGGCCATGGGCACGGGGGCCCGTTCCGTTCGGATCGACCGGTTGCTGGAGGAGAGGTTGAACACGAGGGGCATGCTCTGCGGCTTCATCTGACGCAGGGCCAGGACCACGTCGTCATCCTCGAACACGTCGCACGTCTTCCATAAATTGTTCACCTTGAGAAGCTTGCCCTCCAGCGCGAACGCGGACACGTAGTCCACGGCGTGGGCCACCGCCTTGGTCTTGGACCCCTCGTGCTGACCGCCCTGCGTGTCGAACCCGTGCTGCACCCCAAACGGATCAAAGTACGTTTTGATAAAGTTCCAGATCATCTCCTTCAGAGACAGCCCCCCTTCCTCGCCCTCCAGCTTGCGGAGGAGGGGCTCGTGCTGCGTCTTGCACAGCTGCCTGAAAAACGCCAGCCACATCCGATTCCCTGCGGGCAAGAGGCTTCCCACCTGCAGGCCCCACAGAATGTAGTTGAGTGTGGCGAGGTTCACCACCTTGACGGCCCGCTCCGAGTATCCCATGGGGTAGATCACGTACTTGGACCCATGGTCCGTCATATCCCGGTTCATCTTGAGGCTGAACACCACATCGCCGTCGGTCGTGGCGTGCTCCAGCACGGGATCCTGGTACACGCTGCTGTCCGATTGCGCCGCAGGAAGGAACAGCTTGGGGATGATCCGCTGCACCTTGTTCGGATGGTTGTTCTGCGTCTGCGTCTCGATGCGCCGCGGGTTCGGCCCGTACGTGTAGATGTCGCTGGCCAGATTCTCCAGGAGCCGCCTGCGATCGTTGATGCGCCCGTCGGGGCCCTTGAAGCCCTCGGATGCGTACGATGGTGCGATTGTGGGCGGCAGCGGCCCCACCCCTGGGCCATTGATGATGGAGTTGGGAAACGTGGGGCCGCCCCCTTGCAAGGCAGAGTAAAATTGCTGGGCCATTCCAGGAGGTGGTGGCGCGCGTGGCATATATACGCCCCCTGCCTCATCGCGCTCTGCCCCCTTCATGATCCCCCTGAGGAGGTGAGCTGCCGGGGGTTGCAGTGCATGGCGTGCCCGTTGCCCTCCTGCATGATGAGATGGTACAGGTCCGCGGGCGTGCAGAACAGGGGGTCGAAAAAGACGGGGCTGTTGTTTTCGCGCGGGGTGAGGATGCGCGACAGATAGCAGAGCATCAGCCCCATTTGGCTGCAAAACACCTTGGGGGACGACAGGCTATCCTCCAGGGCCTCGATCTTCCTGAGCTTGTAGCTTTGCGGCATCATGACGGTGAAGGGCAGCGCCAGGTAGTTGTACCGCTTGCCCTGCTGCATCTTCAGGAAGGAAACGCCCTCCAGCATGTCCTCCTCCCACGTGGGCACAAAGATATGATGAAACGAGGCGTCCCGCAGGCACGTCTCGGAGCTGTGCTCCTGGTACCCGCTCCCCACATAGGCCGTATGCGCCTTGTCGGACACCACCAGCTTCGAACCCTCGTCCATCACCACGTGGCCGTCCTCCCGACGGTGCGCGGTGTACTCCCCCCCTAGCACGGGGATCATCTCCACGTGAATGATTTCCGAGTCCGTCAGCCTCTTCACCATGTGCTCGATCCAGTCGATGCACGGCGCATCGTGGTTCTCCATGTACAGCTTAAAGGCAAAGATGAATCCGCTGACCATCCTTTCGCGGCCCCAGACCCTGCTTCTTATATATGCTCCCTCCTCCAAAATAAAAGGCCCCCTTTTACGCCGCCCATATTGCCTTAAGGCCTCGCATCGCACACGGCGGCAGACACACACAGATGACCATCCACTCGGACTGGTCGCGCATTCTGCACGAGGAATGCCCCGCCGCCTTTTCCAAGAGGCCCCCCATCGCTCGCATGGACATTGGTATCATTGACGGGCACCTGCAGCTCATGCGCCTCGACACACGGATGGGCACGTGGGAGTGCTTCATCCGCAACCAGTTTCTGAAGCCCATCCAGACCCTGTTTCAGCAGGGCTGCCCCCGTGTCGTCCTCTGTTTTGATAACTACAGTGCCGTCCCCTCGTACAAGAGCATGACGCAGCTCTCCAGGACTGGGCGGCTTCATCAGCAGGAGATCAAGGTCTTCAGTGCCCACGACTCCCTGCCCTCCGAGATCCCCGAGGACCCCATGCTCTACCTCATGAACCGCAATTTCAAGCTCAAGCTCATCGAAATGCTCTGCGAACGGATCCCCGTCCTCGTGCAGCTCGCGCAAGGCCAAGAATTCATCCTGGATTACAAGCGCGTCGTGAGCTACACCTTTACCCATCCCAAGATCCCCGTCCTCGTCAAGGACATGGAGCCCATGGGCGAGAGCGACGTCAAGTTTTGCAGATACGTGACCAAGTACGGCAACGCATTGGTGCATGCCATCGACGGGGACTATATGGCCATCGCTCTCCTCTACTACACGCAGCACGATTTGCGCGACACCAACAAAATCTTCATTTATCGCCAGCTCTCCGTGCTCCAGTCCACCTCCTCCACGGTCACGGCCAAGAATAAGCGCAAGCGGGACGCGGACCTCGTCTTCTTCAACCCAGTCGAACAGGAGCCCGCCAAGAGGCCCAAGTGCTGGGTCAACATGCAGATGCTCTACGCCGTCGTCGCCAACGCCATGCGCCAGTCCAAGTACCACGAGAGCATCAACCCCGCCACGGGCTGCTTCTACACGGATCGCGACGCCGTGTTTAGCGCGGTCTACCTCATGCTGTGCGCAGGCACCGACTTCTCAAGGAATATACCCTTGTTGGGACCCAAACGGATGTGGGATGCCCTCCCCCTCATCTGTGCCCCGCTGCTTCAGGCTGTGAGGGGCGAGCCCCGCCTCAACGAGCGGCGCTTTTTGAACCTCGTCATCGCTCGCATGTACGCCATCAACTTCAAAAAGCACACGGCGGAAATCAATAGCATGCAGGGCGTGCTGGACTCCCTGCACAGGAGCAAGCTCTCGGATTCTACCAAGCAGAAGCTCCCAAGTCATGAGCGCCTCGTCGCCACCTTGCGCAACCTCAATTGGGTCGTCGAGTACTGGTCCATGGAGAATGGCAGCGTCGAGACCCCTTCCGACGGCCAGTATGGGTTTGCCATCGACTCCACCACGGGCAACATGACCTTTGTGGACTTGGCTCCGAGTCCTTAGGACTGCTCAGGGCTCATGGCTTAGAGCTTCAGGCTTAGGGCACCACCGCCAGGGCTTGGGTCTCGTCGTACGCCTCGCCAATGGTTTGGAGGAGCAGCTCCTTGTTCTGGTACAGCGCGCTGTTTTCGCGGTTCATCTCCTGCAAAAATGACATGATGATCTCGCTCTGCTGCGACTTGAAGGCAAAGATGGTGGTCTGGTGAAGGGCCGCCTTGTAGCTCTCCGCGTCGCAGAGCAGCATCTGCGCCACCACCTGCCTCATTCGTGCCGAAACGGTGCACGTGTTCTTGGGCCGGTCCTTCTTGGGAGCCCCCTCTCCCTCCGCCGCCTTCTTGATTAAAAAGTTGGTCCCGTGCCTCATGCCTTTCATCCCTTTTCGCATAGCCTTACCCAAAAATAGCAAACCATCAGATATACTCCATGGGCACACTAGGCGGATAGGCTTACATCGAATCGCGACTGAGTCCGGATCTTCTCCTTGAGCAGGACATCGGGAATCCTCAGCTTGACCACCCCATCCATGATTTCCTCGTTGTTGAACCCTTTCTTCAGCCGAATGTGCCTGTCCCACGCTCAGATGATCGCCCTCCTCCCAAGGCAACTCGTGAGAAGGTTACCTGTAGATGGCCTTTTGCATCCGTAGGCTCAGGGAAAAGAATTTGTCCTTGTACAGAATCGCTGGGATGTGCTGCGACACGCTGCTGCCCGTGGGCTTGATCCACGACACAATCTTTTCGTTGCGTTCCAAGAGAGGAATCGCTTGCTTGGCGCATGGCAGGATATTGTGTGTCCACGGCTCTCCTGCCGCCAGAGGTTCAACACGAAAACAGGCTGGCTGGGGGGCTATAATGACCTGTGTACACCACCTCCATGTCCTTCATGTCGATCAATTTCATCCTTCACCAAGTGCTCCTCCTCCTCCTGCCTTCTTATCCCTCGCTTGCTTCTAAATATGGGCCTTTTTAATCCTTGCGGTATAAAACGTGTGTGCTGGCGCTTTCGCGCATATTTAAGCAAGGGCCCCTGCTTCTCCTTCAGCATATGACCAGCGTACTGTCCCTCGACACGTGGACGGGCGTAGTCCCGGTCCTTTTGCCTCTGGGTCAGCCCACCATCTCCTCCATCGGCGTGGCCTCCGCTGGCATCGCTGTGCCCTTTTTTTTCTACATTTTGGCCATGTTTGTCATGATTATACCCATCTGGATGAAGAATCACGAGGAGGATAAGGGCATCCTATCTGCCAATACACTGGCGGAGGAGGGCTCCATGCTGGTATCCTCCTTGAATTTTCTGTCATCGGCCGCCGCTGAGGATGGGGACGCGTTTGTTGTAGAAAGGCCTGGAATTACCTATGGGGCTCGATATAGCAATCAGTCTTACTAAAAGTCCCCCATGTAGTCCCCATCCTTGACTTATGGGACTGAAGCGCCGTGGCCAGCACAACATATCATGAGAAAGCGGAGGTACTCGTCCTTGCTGAAACCAAGCCTTCAGCATCATCTCGCTGCCAGCGGCAGCGGCAGCAGCAAGCCCAGGGCGAAATCCAAGGCCTCCATGATGATGCAGCAATACCTTGCTGAGGGCAGCGGCGAGAGCGTCCCGATTCCCTTGTGCCATAATATCGTGTCCACGTCCCAGATCCTGACCACCCTGAAGGAGATCAACCTCCAGCGATTGGCCAGCCTCTTCCCATTCACCACCTACGACCGCAAGCGCTTCGCCGCCATCACCATCCGCCTCGCCCACCCGCATTGCACGTGCCTGCTCTTTGGGTCAGGCAAGCTCGTCATCACGGGCTCCACCTCGTTTCACGCGTGCCTCGTGGCCTCACAGACCATCACTGAGATGCTCAGGGAGGTCAATCCGAGGGACCGCTTTGAGGTGGTCTCGTGCGTCATTCAAAACATTGTGGCGCATGTCGAACTCAAACAGGGACAGCGCATCGACCTGGAGGCCCTGTACAGCAAGTTCTGCGAGTACTCCACGTACCAAAAGACCATCTTTCCCGGGCTGGTCCTGCGCCCCCCGGATTCTCCCATCGTCCTCCTGGTCTTCAAGTCGGGAAGGGTGGTGTGCACGGGCGGCAAATCCTACGACGACATCTACCTGGGCTTCATGCACATGTTCAAGATCCTCCAAGGCTATATCTACACGGATTAGTTGCTGCGTGTTTCTGCCGTTGGGGGGGCCAGACTCTTCAAAGGCTGGCCCGTAATACTAGTAAATTTGATTTTTTGCCGTGACAACTCGAGCCGAAAGCTATGGGGGAGACCAAGCTTCTGATTGCCTCGGTCGCTGCGCAATTGGGGTTGCTGACTTTGGCGTTTAGTGCGCTGCTGTATTTGTTATCGTTCCCAGCAACCCAGTGCCCTAAAGTTTAGCATGCCATATATACGTCACGCATAGCATATCAAATCGCAGCAGTATGCAGTTCACTACGCTAGTGCATGATCGAGCCCAGATCTACCTCCTTTTTTATAAGCCCTCGCACAGGGACCCCTTCCAAAACAGGCTCGTGGCGTACTTTGATAAGCCCTTTTGCCATGTCGAAATGGCCTTTCCGGAAAAGTACGGCGACGAGCCGTGGGAAAAGGACATGTGGGGGACCTCCATCTACCAGGGGGAGACTGTTTTTTTCAAGCAAAAGACGTACCAGAGGGATGGCTACTTTTCCGTGGCCATTGAGGTGTCGCAGGCGCAGCGAATCAAGATCAAAGAGTACTGCAGAATGCAGGCCGAAAGCAGCATAGGCTTCAGCCGCATGGCCATGTACCTCTCCTACCTCCCCGTCCAGCTCATGCAGGTCCAAGGCACCTTTTGCTCCAAGCACGTGGCCCACGCCCTCCTCCAAGGCCAGGTGGAGGGTCTGCAGTCCCTGAACCCCTCCTTGGTCACCCCGTCCTCCCTCTACCGAACCCTCATCAACATGAAGGCCCCCATCGTCCAGGTCATCCCCAGCCGCATGAGCGAGGACAGCAGCCAACTGAGTGCCAACACCCTCCTTAGGGAAATCATCGTGCAGGGTTGAGTTTTTAGGCTCTTTGCTTTAGGCTCTTTGCTTTGAGCTACAAGCTTTAGGCTCTTTGCTTTGAGCTACAAGCTTTAGGCTCTTTGCTTTGAGCTACAAGCTTTAGGCTTCAAGCTATGAGCTTCATAGCCAAAAGCAAAAAGCCAAAAGCAAAGAGCCAAAAGCAAAAAGGCTCAAAGCGTGGGCCCCAAGATAAGCCACCCGAGAAGGGTCTTGGCCGTGAAGCTCAGGATCACGTAGGCATGATCGGCCCAGTGTGTGATCTGCCCAGAGGTCAGGCCCTGCTCCATCTTGCCGTCCTCGGTGGCAAAGAGGCTGGTGCTATTCAGGACATCGTCCAGGTTTTTGGCCCGGGTGAGGTCGTACTGCTTGTGCTGGGCCGAGTGCATGTGCAACAGCAGCCAGGTCTTGTAGTACAGCGAGTAGAGCTGCACAAACCCAAAGCACACAAAGAGGAAAAACTCCAGAAACACAATCACATTCACAAATCCAGGGGGCGAACGCTCTGAGCAGTTGGTGCTCGTGAGGTAGGCGTCCAGGAGGGGCGCGTAGGCCACAAGGCACGTCCCCCAGCTCAGGAAATGCGGAATCGTCCACCAGTACATGGGGTGCATGAATAGGCCCTGGCACGCATGCTCGTCCAGCAGATCCCTGCTGCTCTCCACCATGAAGACCAGGCTCTCGGCAATCAGGCCCAGGATGTTGGTGGCGAACAGCAGCGCAAACATGCAGCTCAGCGTATACACCTCCACGATGCCCATCTGGAGCGCAATGGCCAAGAGCATGACGCTCGCCGAAAAGGAGTACTCCACGAACCGTAGCAGCCTCGGCCCCTCGGTTTGCGTGCTGTAGGTGCCTGACCACCCATCCAGCACTTGAAATAAGCACGAGAGCAGAAAGAAGGAAAAGATGAGGTAGCGCACGTCCACGTAGCCCACGAAAAAGTTGTGCGGAATGGCAAAGGTGTCGGCAAAGCGGTTGAAGTCGTTCGTGGTCGTCGAAAGCGAGGCCTCCTCCAGCCGCAGGCCCCCTGGTTGGCTCAGGTTGTGCAGCAGCGGCAGGTCGCACTTTGGCGTCGGGTTCTCCGGGTACCTCAGCACAAACACGGTCTTTTGAATGGAGTAGACCCCAGTCATGAAGCCGGGCGCTTGGTTCAGGTGCGGGATCAGGCAAATCACAATCAGTGCCTGGATTCCGTGCAGCATCGCTGCGCCGTAGTTGAGGTTGTTCAGGGTTTTAAATGACATCAAGGTTTCATTCCTATCTGAGAGTGTTTGCTTAAATAGTCCTTAGCAGAGCTATCCATAGGATCATTATGGTGTACCTGCGAAAAGTCCTGGTCTCCATGTCCTACATCACCGCCTGGACCGCCCTCCACCTCCTGGTCTACATGTACCATAGCTTTTTCATTTCCCACGCAGGCGAGACGCTGGACCACAATGCAGCAGGCACCCCCATTATGGAGACCGTGGGCCTCTCCTCCATCACCAACCTCCTCATGGGCACCTTGTACATGGTGGGATACACCTTGCTAGCCACCTTTCAGGCGCTCTTCTCCTCGGGCGACCATCAAACCAGCAGTGGCCTACGCATCTACTGCAGAAACCCTCCTCATCATGAGCCCGACACGCACATCACCCCTTCCACGCTCTGGTACTACATCTACAGTATAGGCCTGGGCATCTTTTGCCTCTCCTACGCCCTCCACGGCTCGCACTTCCTATCCTCCCTCTGCCTCTCCGTCAGCTGCATGGTGTGCAGTCTGTGCATCATACGCAGCGACGACCCTCAGGCCTCCCACCACGTCAAAAAGACGGTCCTCCTCTTCCTTGCCCTCCTGGACGCCTTCACCATCTTTCTCTGTGTCTACCAGGAGGAGCTCCTCCTCAAACCCCAAAGGGGGCTCTGGCGAAATTGGGCGTGTGAATGCCTCGGGCCCCTCCTCGCCCCTTGGGCCCTCGCCGCCAGCAGGCATAAAGTGAGCTCCATCCAGCTGCCCAGCCACCAGGTGGTCCTCTTTGGCCTGCCTTTCGTGGGCGTTCTCTCCACGGGCTTCCTCAGCATGTACATCCCGCTCCAGGAGTGCATCACCAGCGGCAACAACAACAACAATAACGCGACCACCAAGCTGCTCTGGGGGCAGATTTTCGTCTCCCACCCCACCAATACCTCCAGCGCCTCGTGGCTCAGCTTCAAGGACGAGAGCAGCGGCCTGAGCACCGTCGTCATGCCCCTCCTGGCCCAAGACACCATTCTCGGCCAGAGCATCCTCGAGTTGGCCTTGGCCGCCCTCCTCGTCCCCGCCGCCACCTACACCGCCTTGGTCCTCTTCACGGGCGCCTTCAACCGGCCCGAAAATCTGCTCGTCGCCGCCCACTCCCTCTGGCTGGTGTTTTTGGTCCGGCAGGCCATCGTCCTCTCCCCGGCCCCGCTCTTCCTCCCCGCCGCCATCATCGCGGTCCTCTCGTGGCTGCTCTCCCTCCTCTACCTCCTCGTCCACGTCCATCTCGCAGAGACCACGACCAGGTGGGAAAATATCCAGGACGACCTCGACGAATGCCTGACCTAGGCCACAATCATGTCCGCATGCAGCATGGCCCCCGCAAGCGCCACGTAGCACAGCCTGCAGTTGAGCAGCATCTCCTTCTCGGGGTCTTGGTCCCAGTAGTGACTCACCAAGAGTATCATCTCCAGAAACCGATGCAGGTACGAGACCACCAGGACGGATTCGGAGCAGACCATCATCCCGATCTCAAACACGGACGACAGAATCATCACCACAAAGGCCACGCTGGCAGCCGCCTTTTGTGCGTGGCAGGAGCAGATGATGTAGAGCGCCCCCATGCGCACGGTGAAGCGAAGGTAGAGCTGCTCCATGGGCGCAACGCGCTCCGTAGTGCACCCAAGCGACACGTAGGTCTGCGTCGACAGGAAGATCCAAAACATCAGGTCGACAAACCGCTCGTACTGCGCCGCTTGCTCCTCCTCCCCTGGTGAAAAGAAGGAGAGGTAGGCCATCGCATAGATGCTGGACGACATGCACGCCAGAAAGTAAATGCTCGACACGTGGGTGTACTCCACGGGCAGCACTCGTGCTGCCGAGGTCTGGTTGGGGGCATGGCATTCAGCGCTGGTGGTGCCCAGGACGGGGATCCTCCCATGATACCCCAGCCACAAAATGAAGACACCCAGGGCAAAGTGCATGCTGCATAATAGACTGTAGAGTCTATAAATTAGGTGCATCGTTTGTAGTACTAGGAGAACCCCATAAATAGCCCTCCTCGAGTCAACGCTCTGAGGGATGCTCATACTTTGCAACACCATTCTCTTCCTCAACGTCCTCTGGGACGCCATCAGCGCCCTGGCCATATGGTTCACCTCCTGCGCCCGAGACGTCCTCTGCCTCGACTCGGAGGAGGCGGAGGAGCCGCAGGGCAGCAACAAGGAGGGGTTGCACGCGCTCCTCGCCGGTATGCACACCTCCATGTGGTCCCGGCGTGTCGACTCGAAAAACCACGCCGCGTGTATGCTCATGGCTTGGTGGGTGCTCACGCTGGGCGTTTTGCGCTTCCTGGCCCTCTACAAGCAGGAATTCATGCTATGCGCGGTGCTGTCCTACGGCATCGAGGCTTGCGCTTTTTTTGTGGAGGGCCTCAAGTCTACCATGATCCCCAACAAGGCATGCCCTACCGCCCTCTTCAGCCTGGGCTGCATGCTCATCACGCTTGGTTGCATGCCCCAAGCTTAGAATCTAAGCTGTGGCTGTGGCTCGAAGCTGTGGCTCTAATAGCTCTAAGCTATGGCTCCAAGCTATCGCTCCAAGCTATGGCTCTAAGCTATGGCTTTAAGCTATGGCTCTACGCTATGGCTCCAAGCTATCGCTCCAAGCTATCGCTCTAAGCTATGGCTCCAAGCTATGGCTCCAAGCTATCGCTCCAAGCTGTGGCTCCAAGCTATGGCTCCCAGCGATAGCACAAAGATTGATTTTTTCAATGGATCATCTCGAAGCAGCAGCACCACCAAGCGAGGAGGTCTTTTTGTTCAGCCTGAGGGACATGACGAGGTCCATCTCATCCCCGAGATGCTTCATGATGCTCGGCGCCATGGTGTGCTTGGCGCACAGATGGTACCACCGCATTCCCCGCGACGGAACATGCAGCAGGGGGAAGCTGGTCGCCAGGTTCTTTTGGCCGCACACGAAACAGAGGTTCACGCTCTTGGCCTCCTGCTGAAACATGGTTCGCCCTTTGGAAAATTGGTTCTCCCTCCTGCACTGCGCGCCGCAGACCTGGTTGAATTCGTGGCCCGTGCCCTTGTAATAGATGATGGACGCGCAGCACAGACTCAGCACAAGCTTTTGGTCCCCAATGTGCGCCACGCGCCCCAGCAAGTCGATTTCTAAGATGCTCGCAATGTTGCAGTTGGCGCACAGCAGCTGCCCCCGGTTGGTGCAGTCCATCCTGATCTTGGCGCATTGCAGCTGCCCCCCCGTGATGTTTCGCTTCGTCGAACAGTACACGCAAATGAAGATTCGCCTGCAGCGCTGCGTGCACAGCGTGTCCTGCGCGGCCCAAAGGATGGCTCAAAAGGCTTGAAGCTCAAAGCCGGAAGCTCGAAACCGAAAGCAACAAACCGAAAGCAACAAACCGAAAGCAACAAACCGAAAAAAACAAGCCAAAAGCAACAAGACCTGAGGGTACCGCCTCGTCAGCGCAATGTACTGCTTCTCCCGGATGGTCAGCGGCAGCGCGCACACCGTGATGCACTGCAGCAGGTGCCACAGCGTCTCCAGGTGCTCCCTCGGCACCTTGTCCTTGTGCACCAGGTCAAAAATGTACTGGTTCTGCGTCGAGTGCACCCGCTGCAGCAGATGGATGAAGTCCATGCTGGGCGTCAGCCCCTTCTTCCTCAGGATTTCAAGGCTCGAGAGGCATTGGCTCTGGTTGGTGATGATGCCACGGTACGCGCGCGTGCACCTCTCGAAAAAGGAATGCGCGCTCTTTTCCAGCTGCAGCAGCGCCCCCACGATGCACCCGCACTTGGCAAACGCAGCGTTCAGCTCCCCCCTGAAAATGTCGCACATGGTCGTCACCGCGTGGCAAAAGTGCTGCAGCTGCTGCCCCGACTTGTTCAGCATGTGGCAGATGCCGGGGTGGTAGTCCGTGATCGTGTTGCACAGATGCTCCATGACGCAGATTTTAATAATGTACCGCATCCGCTGCAGAAACACATTGATGCCGCCAAAGTCCAAGACAAGCAAGGACCGCACAAAGCGATACACGTGAATCCGCGTCACAAACGCCACCGCCCGCGCGCACGTGGGATACAGCCCCAGCAGCGTGCCCTGCATGGTCTGCACCAGATGCTGGATCCCCTGCATGCTGTGCTCCTCCCACTGCAGCTCCCGGTGCGCCCGCTTGGTTCGCCGCCTCAGTGGCGTGCACTGCCTCAGAAGCAGAAAGATTTGCTGGAGATAGGGGATGTGGTCCCTCGACCCATCGATGATGGCGATGGTGTAGAAGGAAAGGTCCGGCAGGTTGTCATAATGCGGAACGCGGCCCCTCGGCAACACAAGATGCTGAAAGCGCTGGCTGCTGCACGCCACCAGGTAGCGGTCGATCTCCGACTGGTATTTTTTGTTCCCGGAGCGCAGATGCGCATGGTACTCCTGCAGCAGCGCCTCGAATCGCGGATTGAATTTGCAAAAGACGGCATGGTCGTTGATGCCTTCCGTTGGTGATGATGATAAAGGCCTCGTTTCAGGGATACACCCCCCCCCGACACTGGAGACAGGCCTGTGCCTCCAATGTGTATACAGTGGCGTCACTCGCCACTCCATACTCAACAGGAAGGGGTGCATTGAAAATACACCCGGCTCTGCTTCAGGTGCTTGATCCCCCGCTTGGTGTACACAATGTACCGATTCCGCTGGTGCGACACAATCGGCAGGGGCATGATGTGCAGCGCCACGTTGGGGGCCGCAATCAGCATCGCGTCCAGCGAGTACTCGCCTGTCATGTCGCTGGCTCATCTCCAATAACTCACACCTCGCTCACACCTTGCTCACACCTCGCTCACTCCTAGCTCACAACTTAAAGCAAAAAAAAAAAAAAAAAAAAAAAAAAAAAAAACAAGAAGATAAAGGACCTTCTTGGCTGTGGATATTGCCAAAGCGCTGAATCACCCCGAGAAAGTCATGCTTGTCAAACATAATGTCGTAGTAGAGCTGCTGGGTTACGGCCCTGCACAGGCCTGTAATTATCAAACATAAAACCAAAAAGGCTGATGGCCAGACCTGCAGCACACCACGCACAAATGCGGCGTCGCAGGCTGCTTCTCCCCCGGAAGCAGAAACTCGACACATACAAACGGCTTCTCGGGATCGATGAACATGCATTCGCACAGCTCGTTCTTGGCGCACAGCCGCTCGGTCGAGTTGAGCGGCTCCCTCATCAGCGATTCCTCGTAGGCTCGCGTCACATACGGCAGATTGGGCGACGGAAGCACCTCCTTGTCCTGCTCTCCCGTATCCATCATAAATCAAGCATATCCGAGTCATGTATAAATTTTAAATGAAGCATATTATTATACATAAAGCATACAATGCATACAAAAGGACCTGATTGATGAAGAGGTCGCTCAGCATTTTTTGGTACGGCAGCTTCGACAGCAAGCAGTGCACCTCCATCTCCCTCTGATGCGATTCCGCCACAGAGCATGGCTTGCGCAGCTGTTCCATCACCATTTGCTTCAGCTGCCCCTTTTCTGGATTATCGTGCGTAATGGCGTTGAAGACCCCTCTGGGGCCCAGGCTCGCCCTCTCCACGCCCGCCTCCCCTTCCACATCCGCCTTGCGCTTTTTCGTCGTGGGCGGCTGCGCCACAGGCTCCTCGGCGTCCGCACCCGCACTCGTCGTACTCGTCGTCGTGGTGGTCGTCGTTGTCGTCGTACTGGTGCTCGCAACATGCACCGGCCGTTTTGTGGTTCCCCAGTCATGAGGAATCTCCATATTGCAGTGTGGCTTGGACTTGGGGCCTGCCCTCTTATCACAGCGGCCGTGGAATAATAGGCCCTTTTAGCCCTTGCCCACTGTATATTAGTCCTGTGGGGCACACTGCAATAATATTATGGGCGCCCATGACTCCAAGCAGGCGCCACTCCTCGATATGTACCCCATCAAAATCACTACGTTGCAGAGCAATAGCCTTTTTGGGATGTTTCGACCCAAGACCACCCTGACATGGGCCGACATCATCGAAAAGGGCAGCAAAGTCACCTTTCGCGACTGTGTCAATGCCAAAATACAGATCTCCAAGCTCTACCAGATGCAAAAGGATCTGGACGAGTGGATCCGGTATAAGAAGGTCGTGTTGGAGGACTGCAAGGACTTGGCCCTCTGGTGCCCCAACCCGTTTTACCATTTTCAGGCCAATATCGGCGACCTCATCCTCAAAAGGCACATCATCTCCGCCGAAATGCTCGTCCAGGGCGGCGTCACCTTCGACATTCTCTGGGAACGCTACGGCCTGAACCCAGACCTCATGGCCCTCATTCGCTATACCCCCGAGCAATGGGTCGCCCTCGGCATCCAGGACAAGCACCTCCAGTGCTTCAGCGACGACCAAATGTACGCCGTTTTCGGTAGGCTCCAGCGAAAGGACATTCTGCAAGCCATCGCGTAGCTATATATAAGCTCTCTCCAAAATTTTATATACATCATGCGCCTTTGGCCGCTGCGCCCTCCTTTGCGACATATTGGCCAGAAGAAAGAGCTGCAGCGCAAGACTCAAGAGCCATCTCGGCTCAAGGGCCTCTTCATCCATGCCAGCACGGCCCTCCTCACGGGCGAAATCGTCCACCACCTCTATGCCCTTCACCATGGCGAATCCTACCCCGTCTCTGTCCTCATCGATGCTCAGAATAATATCATCACTTTCCCTGATTTGCACCCGCTCCTGTCCTATATAAGGAATTCCTAGGCGCCTGTCCTATATAAGGAATTCCTAGGCGTGGGATGAGATGGAGGCATGGCATGCCTGGATCCGGAGGCGCTTGCGGGTGGACCCTCGCACCATGGTGGAAAGGCCCATGACCACGGGCTGGGTCCCCTTTGCCATCGCCAGCTACCTCATGCCCTCGGTCGCGTCCATCGGATGGTCCGTCACGAAAACGGCCGCCACCCAAGTCCTCAACGCGTCGGCCAGATCCCTCTTTCTGCAAAATCAGGGCTCCCTCGTCTCGGCCATCCTCTCGGTGCCCACCCACCTCTTCTTCTCCTCTCCCCACCCCCCTTCCGAAAAGGCAAAGGAGCTCCTCGCCATCGCCACCCACGATAGCGACCTGGGCTCCCTCCTCAAGACCCTGACCGAATCGCGCCGATCCATTGCGCTCTTCCTCTGCGCAGTCACCACCCTCTTTTTGGAGTATTTCGGCATGACCGCCATGCAGACCGAAACCAGGCAAAACGCCCACGCGCTCCCCTCCCAGGACAGCCTTTCCCTCACCACCCAGATCAAAAAGACCATTCACACCCGATACCAGCGGTCCCTTTATTATCGGAAAAAGGATGCCAACCGGATTCTCGACCTCAAAGATGTGGACGCCGTCCGCGCGGCCTACAATATATTGGTCGGTGTCAACCAGGTCCTTTTTGCCGTCGGAGGCACCAGCACGGATCCCAGCGCCGAAATCGTTCACTGGAGCGCCATCCTCCTCTACTGGGAAGTGCTCTCCAGGCTCCTGCACCTCTACGGCTGGGCCCCGCTCTCTGCCGCCTCGCGGCTCCTCCTGTCCAACCTCACAACAGCCCAAAAACCAGCTATTTAAAGCCCCTCCCCTTCTCTCGAGGCCATGTATGATCACCAAATCTCCATCCATCCCTTTCTGCCCGTGGTCGGCGTCGTCTCCTCCCTCATCACCTTTGGCTTCTGCATCGCCTTGGTCCTCTACCCCCTCTCCATGCACTATGATGGCACCCTCCATTTTATCTCCGACGGCATGAACGCCTACGCCGGATGGTCGGGCGCCGTGCTGGGATCCACGGGCATGTTCATCGGCCTCTGCGAGATGGTGGCTGCGCTCCACACCAATAATGTCTCCCTCTTGACCGCCGTCTTCATCCAGGCCCCCAGCTGGTGCATCCTCATCGGCGTCTCGGGCACCGGCTGGCCCATCCATTACATCTCCTTGGTCATCTTCCTTTCCAGCACGCACTACTTTCATTACCAATTTGCCGCCTCCCACCCCATGGCCTCCTCCCTCTACCACAGGCTGAATCTCTTCACCCTCATGAACCTCCTGCTCCTCCTCATATCCTTCACCATCACCCACTGCCTCCCGTCCACGGGCTCGGCCGAGCGCATCTGGCTCGATATCACCGTCTCCTTCGAGCTCACCCTCATGGGCTGCGTCACGGCCCAAAATCTCTGCGTCGCCTGGGTGTTGAACCAATACAAGGATATCCACATCCTCTTTGAGCACTACAATGATGATGTGTTTTGACCCTTTATGGGCTCGCACGGCAATACACGGCATAGGCAGCGAAGCAGAGGAGAAGCACAGTGAATCGAAGCGCGTAGAATCGAGGGGCGCGCTGGTTCTCTATCCGGAAATGGAGCGTGAACCCGGACAGCGAGTGGGCCGAGCCTTGCACATTCATCCTGGCCCGTGGGCACAGAAACAAAAGCAGATTCATGTGTTCGTCCGTCCACTTGTACAGATCCTGCACATACACTTTATCCTCCGCCCCATCGTACGTGATCCGGCACCCGCACTTGGAGGGATCCAGCACTTCCTCCAGCGCCTTTTTTAAATTGGATGGCATTCGGATGTGATCTGCATCGTAGGCATGCAGGCCCCTCGCGTATATATATCATCTGGGCAACGCGTCCGTCGAATGCTTCAGGCGCGTGAATTCAGGAACGAGAGCGGCGACGAGGACGAGAACGAGGACGAGGACGCTCCTCCTTTGCAATCCGCCGAGGCAAGACGCGCTGGCTTTCATTCGTTTCAGCCCAAGCTCAGCGGCGTTCTCTTCAAGATCGACCCTTTGTCCGAGGAACTGTCCACGGATATCGATCGGTACATGAAGGAGGGCTTCATGCAGCGCGATCTGGCCTTTGTCGACACCTTGTACGGCTTGGTAGCCCCGTCCCAGCGCAAGGACTTTTCCATGTTTTGGGAATCCCCGTGGGTCGAGGAGCACATCCACGACGCCGCCAAGAAACGAAAGGTCGAGCAGCAGCAGCGGACCCTCGCCGTCCGCAGCTTCATCAAGGCCAGCACCGCCCAGCCCGAGGACCGCGACGTCGACCAGTTCCTCAACACCGTCAGCAAGCTCACCGACTGGGACTACACGGGCGAGGATAAGGCCCACGAAAGCATCAAGACCGTCTCGCGCATGGTCCAGAGCTTCGAAAAGAAGGCCGTCCTCACCATCCTGAGCTTTCTCGAATCGGGCCCAGTGAAGTACCCCATCGCCCTGCAGCACATGAATAGGCTTCGGGGCGGCTCCTCCCTCGGCGATATCGACCCCATCACCCATGCCCTCCGGAGGGCCCCGTACACCTATGTGGCCTTTGCCTCCCTCGTGTCCTCCGAGCTCCTCCTCTCCGAGGGCACCAACGGCTCCCGCAATACCACCATCAACATGTCCCGGCGCATGGACCTCGAAAAGTTCAACGCCCTCAACACCATGATCGATAAGCTCCAAAAGGCCACCGTATCGGTCCTGCCCAAGGATACCCTCGGCATTCCCCTTATGCACACCACCTTCAACGTCTGCGTCTCCAGGGGCATCTTGCTCGTCTCGGGAAAATCGGCGCCCAAGGCCACCTATGTCCTCGACATCGATAATCTGGACGAGATTATGCAAAAGCGCAAAAAGAGGAAGACACCCGGCGGCGATGTTTTGGAAATCACAGCCCACATCTTTGAGGACGGCGAGCGCCAGCAGCAGCCCGCCAAGGCCAAGAACAAAGGCAAAGGCAAGCAGCAGGCCGCCCCCTCCCTCTCGGACCTCGTCCCTGGTCAGGATTAAGACCGACATATCATTGCGCCACATGAAACATGATGATAATCGCCAGCAGCGAGCACACCACGCACAGCATGATGTCGCTCTCCGACGTCGAAGGATGGTACGCCTCCAGCAGCACCCCGCGGTCCGAGATCAAAAGACGTCCGTCCATGGGATGCTGGTCCCACGGACTGATCAGCGCAATTGACGCCAGCAGCCCGAGCCTGAGCAGCTCCGCGTCGCTCAGATTAAATCGAAGTGCCGCGGCCGTGGTGGGAATACGGTTGCGAATCATCAGCGCCTCCAGGTTCTCGAAACACCGCTTGTTTTTGGAGGCCAGCAGCGTGCCGCTCGCGAGCGCCACCGTCTTGTCGATGGCCTTGCCAAACGCCCCCTCGCCCCGCAGCGCCCTCGTGATGCTCGCGTCATCCTCTAAGTAACTGCTTCTCATGTCCGTGGTCGTGCTGCTGCTGCTGCCGCCGTCGTCGCCGTCGTCGCTGCTGTCTATAGAACCATCCATCGTGGCATCTTCCGCCGCTGCAGCAAGGATAGCCACCGCTATAAAGAGGGCTTTTAGGACCTGGCGGGTTTGAAAAGAGGCCCACGGTTCACGGAAGGCAAACATTCGATGCAGGCCCAGCGCTCCACCACGCCTAATACTACTAATAGCAACAAACAACTGTCCAAAAATATGGAATATATACTCCAGCAAGAGGCTTCTGCTCGAGGTATTGATACCAGCCTTCTCAAGCCCAACGAGTTCTCCCATGTCATCATCAAGGAGGTCAAGGAGGATGAGCGGATGTACCTCATTACCATGACCAAACGCCTTCTGCACTGCTGCCCTTATCACCAGGATCCCACGGACGAGGAGCCCTTGTCTGAGAAGTAACTTGACAATGCCTCCCGCTTTGAACTGCTTTGAACTGAATAAAGAGCCTTTGGCTTTGTGCCAAGAAAATGGTCCCTTTTAATGGGTCTCTGGGCACATATATGATGCGCTCTCCACTGAGCAGCATTCTATGCCCCTTGCCCTAGATATTGAAACGGAGGGCCTTATGCACCAAAGGCCCCTGCCCTCCATCACTTGTGTGTGCTTGTACGATGGAAGTAAGGAGTATAGACTTGTCTTTTACAAGGTCGCCCCCGCCGTCTTTGATGAAAATAAGAAGAGTCTGCTTGCCCTCTTGGATGCGAGCGACAGGCTCATAGGCTTCAATGCCGTCTTGTTTGATCTTGAGTACATTCGACGCTTCTTTGATGTCCCACAGACCCAGCTCAGCGCTTGGGTCGAGAAAACAATCGATCCCTTCATGTGCATGAAGCTGCACCTCGGTATGACATGCACCCTCAAGGCCATGCTGGCCCTGAACGGCTTGCCCTCCAAGTCTGCCTCTGGCCTACAGGCCATCCGCTGGGCCAAAGAGGTTTACTTTCCTCTCTTGCTGTTGCTCTTAGCTTCTTGCTTTCGGCTTTTGCTTTCAGCTTGTTGCTTTCGGCTCTTGCTTTCGGCTTTTGCTTTCGGCTCTTGCTTTTGGCTGTTGCTTACGGCTATTGCTTTCGGCTGTTGCTTTCGGCTGTGGCTTTCGGCTCTTGCTTTCGGTTGTTGCTTACGGCTTTTGCTTTCGGCTCTTGCTTTTGGCTGTTGCTCTCAGCTTTTGCTAAGTGCACTTGGGGATCGCAGGGCCGAATGGATTTGGTCATCGACTACTGCATGATGGACACAAAACTCGTCTACATGCTATGCCAAAAGCCTCACATTAGGCTCACTGACTTTTGCACGGCTCAGCTCGTGCTGAACACCAATCATCAGGGTCACTCCTGGTCCATCACAAGGGAGACCATCGTCATTCCAACACTCCAGGAAACGCTTCACAAAGAAGCAGCCAAGATGATGTTTTACACAGATCATCTGGCTGCACAAGGGCTGGTATCGCTCTGCATTTAGCATCCACATCTCTTTTTTTATGTTTCGCGGCTGGGCCTCCTTCCACTAAAAAAAATTAAATCTTTCGAGGCCCTCCAGACGCAGCCTTCACCCCTCCCCTCAGAAAAAGCAGCAACAACTCACAACGCTTCAGCAACAACACAACTAAAACATAAATAATAAATAAATAAATAATAAATATGTTTAGATAGTGTTTATTATTTGTTTGAGATTGTTTGTGAAAGGTTGCGTGTTGATGCTGCTTTTTCCAAGGGGAGGGGTGAGGGCTGCGTCTGGAGGGGCTCGAAAGATTTAAATTTTTTTTCGACCCGAGCCGACCGTGAGTGTGAAGAGGCATTTCTACACATGCCTTGAAAGATTTAAATGTTTTTAGTAGGAAGAGGCCCGCGAAAGATACGTGACCAGTCATCTTTTGAATTGGAATTAGATATCACCATATACCAGTTTCAAATTGGTTGCAATTAAAAAGTCGGTCTAATAGCAGTGATACTACACAAACAGGACAGGTTTGTATACAACAGCTCCATAGGTACGCACAGGCCCCATATGCTGTTATTTGCCTGCAAAAATGCAAGCATGATGCTTTGCTATATAGTTTCAAACAGTTCCAAAACGTTTCAAACCATTGGTTTCATGGTTTCTACGAGTTTCAAATGATTTCATTATGTTAGTGAGTACTGGTAGTCCTTATCCAGAATGACTGGTCACGTATCTTTCGCGGGCCTCCTCCCACTAAAAAAAAATTAAATCTTTCGAGGCCCTCCAGACGCAGCCTTCACCCCTCCCCTCGGAAAAAGCAGCAACAACTCACAACGCTTCAGCAACAACACAACTAAAACAATAAAAATAAATAAATAATAAATAAATAT
>Ga0214201_1000109_pt1 | contig 35720 bp, 29 predicted proteins | sample TroBogEpilimnion_32_FD_153039 | JGI IMG/M metagenome (GOLD analysis project Ga0214201, IMG submission 153039) | Freshwater microbial communities from Trout Bog Lake, WI - 29MAY2009 epilimnion | ecosystem: Environmental > Aquatic > Freshwater > Lake > Epilimnion/Euphotic zone | place: Trout Bog...
ATTTAGCTGCGATATGCCTCAGCGACGCCATCTACGGCATCTCCGATGATGTGTACACGTACCGCATTCGTTGATCCAGGGATCCCCGGAGGCGCGCCGGCCACGATGATGACTGCTTCACCCTTTGTGCCACGACCTGAATCAAGGAGGAGGTTATCTACCTGCTTTACCATCTGATCAGTGTGAGAGACAGAAGGGGTAATAAGTGGTTCTACTCCCCAGCTAAGTGCGAGCTGGTTATAGACAGGCACTTCAGGAGTGAGGGCCAAGATTGGAATAGGTGAACGGAAGCGTGAGATACGACGAGCAGACTCACCGCTCTGAGTAAAGGCGACAAGATACTTCGCTCCAACGGTTGCACCAATTTCGGTAGCAGCCTTTGTAATTGCGCCGCCCTTGGTAGTTGGAGCGCCTTGAATTGCAGGGATGCGCTCGAGCATCGCCTCTTCGGTACGTTCGATGATGCGAGCCATCGTCGTTACCGCTTCGATAGCAAAGGCGCCGACCGAGGTCTCTCCCGACAACATGAGTGCATCAGCGCCATCAAGGACTGCATTTGCACAGTCGGTCGCTTCAGCACGGGTTGGCGATGAGTTTGTGATCATGGAATCAAGCATCTGTGTTGCCACGATAACTGGCTTCGCCGCTTCACGACAAAGTGTGATGCACTGCTTCTGCACAAGAGGAACTTCTTCAATAGGCATCTCAACACCAAGATCGCCGCGGGCAACCATAATTCCGTCAAAGGCTTTAACAATCTCTTCTAGATTTTCAACAGCCTGAGGCTTCTCAATCTTCGCAATCACCGGACGGCGAATTCCAACCTCGTCCATGATCGCGTGAACGTCATCAATATCTTTTGCATTTCGGACAAATGAGAGAGCGATGAAATCTGCTCCGGCACGAAGGCCCCAACGAAGGTCATCAATATCTTTCTCAGACATTGCAGGCACTGAGACTGCAACACCTGGAAGGTTGATGCCCTTATTGTTTGAGACAAAACCTGGTTGTGTGACCTTAGTGACAACATCGTTGCCCTTAACTTCGACAACCTCGACTGAGACCTTGCCGTCGTCGATGAGAATGCGGTCACCAGGCTTGCAATCACCAGGAAGACCCTTATAGGTCGTTCCGCAACGCTCCTTTGTGCCCTCTACTTCATCGGTTGTGATCGTAAAGATATCGCCACGGAAGAGCTCGTGTGGGCCATCCTTAAAGCGGGCAAGGCGAATCTTTGGACCTTGAAGGTCGACCAAGATAGCGACGGCTTTGCCGCTCTTCGCTGCCGAGGTGCGGACGCCATCAAGGCGAGCTTGGTGCTCCTCATATCCCCCGTGAGAGAGATTGAGGCGGGCCATATTCATGCCAGCGGCAATGAGTTCGTCGATCTTCTCTGGGGCCTCAACTGCTGGGCCCATCGTGCACACAATTTTCGCTCTACGCATAGTTCAACCTTAATCTATTACCCTGCGGTAATCCTCTGTTTTGACGTGGATTGAGAAGAATTCAGAGTGAACTACACCATCAATGGTCGCGCTGTCGGCAAGATCGGTGCAGGCAATTGCGTTGATCCTTCTAAGTACGCATCAACAGCTGATGCACAACTACGTCCTTCAGCAATCGCCCAGACGATCAATGATTGTCCGCGGCCAGCATCGCCAGCAACGAAGACGCCATCGATATTCGTGGCATAGGTGAGATCTCGCTTCACATTTCCGCGCTCATCGAGTTCTACTTCCAATTGTGAGAGCAGTTCACTCTTCTCAGGACCTACGAAGCCCATCGCCAAGAAGACGAGGTCTGCTGGAATCTCTTTCTCTGATCCTTCGACCTTCTCAAACTTTCCGTTCACAAACTTCGTCTCGACCAACTGCAAGGCACGAAGATTTCCGTCAGCATCACCGAGGAACTTCTCAGTCGAAACGGCATAGAGTCGCTCGCCTGCCTCTTCGTGTGCTGAGCTGACTCGATAGATCATTGGATATGTTGGCCATGGTTGTGAATCAGGACGCTCTTCTGTTGGACGAGGCATGATCTCAAGTTGGGTGACACTCGCTGCACCTTGTCGGATCGCAGTACCGAGGCAATCTGCACCAGTATCTCCGCCACCAAGAATCACAACATGCTTTCCATTCGCATTGATTGCAGGTGCGCCATCTAATTCATTAAGGCCTTGCTTATTTCCCCAAGGCAGGTACTCCATCGCTTGATAGATACCCTTTAACTCGCGACCTGGGGCTTGAATGTCGCGCCAATTGGTTGAACCAACGGCAAGTACAACGGCGTCGTACTTAGAACGAAGTTGATCGCCAGTGATATCTACGCCGACATTTACGCCAGCTCGAAAGCGAGTTCCTTCGGCCTCCATCTGTGCGAGGCGGCGATCTACGATCGACTTCTCCATCTTGAACTCAGGAATTCCGTAACGGAGCAATCCGCCGATTCGATCTGCGCGCTCATAGACGGCAACGGTATGGCCTGCGCGAGTGAGTTGCTGCGCGACCGCTAATCCAGCCGGACCCGATCCGATAACAGCAACGGTCTTACCTGTTAAGCGATCTGGTGGGAGTGGAGTAACAACGCCAGCACCAAAAGCCTCTTCGATGGTGCGAAGTTCAACCTGCTTGATAGTGACAGCATCTGCATTGATTCCAACAACGCATGCAGTCTCACATGGAGCTGGGCAGAGACGACCGGTGAACTCTGGGAAGTTATTTGTTGCGTGTAGACGATCGATCGCCTCGCGCTTCTCTCCGCGCCAGATTAAGTCGTTCCACTCTGGAATCAAGTTTCCAAGAGGGCAACCGTTATGACAGAACGGAATACCGCAATCCATACAGCGACCTGCCTGCTTCTGAAGGTCACCAAACTCTTGTGGTTCGTAGACCTCTTTCCAGTCTTTGATGCGAACATCGACTGGACGGCGCGTTGGTGTCTGACGTGGTGTAGTAAGGAATCCCTTTGGATCAGCCATTTTTACAGTGCCTCCATAACTACTTTATTAACATCGAGTCCTTCGCGTTCAGCCCGCTCCATCGCGGCAAGTACACGTGCGTAGTCGCGAGGCATCACAAGTGAGATGCGATTCTTCTGAGCATCCCAATCGCTAACCAAGGTCTGCGCTACGACTGAGCCAGTCTCATCAGCGAAACGTGAGATCAACTCCTTCACGCGGAGTTCTTGATCGGCAGGGAGTGCGAGTACATCCACCATCTCAGTATTTACAAGACGTGGATCGAGGTCGAGCACGAAGGCGCGTCCGCCTGACATGCCGGCTGCAAAATTGCGGCCAATCTGCCCGAGGACGATCGCTGTACCACCAGTCATATATTCACAACCGTGATCGCCAACGCCTTCAACAATTGCAGTCACACCAGAGTTACGTACGCAGAAGCGCTCGCCCACGATGCCGCGAATGAAGATCTCACCGCTTGTGGCACCGTAACCAACGACATTGCCTGCAATGACATTCTCTTCTGACTTAACGATCGCCTTCTCACTCTGACGCACGATGACTCGGCCGCCCGAGAGTCCCTTGCCGACGTGGTCATTCGCATCTCCGAATAAACGAAGTGTGATTCCCTTTGGCACGAAGGCGCCGAGAGATTGACCAACTGCGCCATTAAGCGTGATATCGATCGTGTTATCTGGCAGTCCTTCTCCCCCGTACTTACGGGTGAGTTCGGCACCAAGCATCGTTCCAACAGTGCGGTTCACATTGCGAACATTGACTGAGAGCTTGACAGGTTTTGCATCCATGAGCGCAGCCGATGCGAGCTTGATCAACTCATTATCAAGAGCTGCATCTAAACCATGATCCTGGGTAGTTGTGTTCTTGCGATCTGGATAGGCCATGCTTGCAGGAGCTGCAAGTAATGGTGCGAGGTCGAGTCCGCTCGCCTTCCAGTGATCAATCGCTGCCTTGGTATCAAGGAGTTCTACCTGACCAATCGCTTCATCGATAGTGCGGAAGCCAAGTTTGGCCAACCACTCACGAACTTCTTCAGCGATATATTCGAAGAAGGTCTCAACGAACTCCGGCTTGCCAGAGAAGCGGGCACGCAATTCTGGATTCTGTGTCGCAACACCTACTGGGCAGGTATCAAGATGGCATACGCGCATCATGACGCAACCAGAAACGACGAGTGGTGCGGTTGCAAAACCGAACTCTTCTGCACCGAGAAGTGCAGCAATGACGACATCGCGGCCGGTCTTCATCTGTCCATCAACCTGGACGACGATGCGATCACGTAGACCGTTGAGCATCAAGGTCTGTTGCGTCTCAGCAAGACCAAGTTCCCAAGGAGCGCCAGCATGCTTCAAAGATGTGAGTGGTGATGCGCCGGTTCCGCCATCGTGACCTGAAATCAGAACCACGTCAGCATGCGCCTTTGAGACGCCTGCAGCAACAGTTCCGACACCAACTTCAGCAACGAGCTTGACGTGAACGCGAGCGCTTCGGTTCGCATTCTTAAGGTCGTGAATAAGTTGAGCAAGATCTTCAATCGAATAGATATCGTGATGAGGTGGTGGCGAAATAAGTCCAACTCCAGGTGTTGAGTACCGCACTTGGGCGATCCATGGATAGACCTTGTTGCCAGGCAACTGTCCGCCTTCACCAGGCTTTGCACCTTGTGCCATCTTGATCTGAATATCATCAGCGTTGACGAGGTAATGTGATGTGACACCAAATCGACCTGAGGCAACCTGCTTAACAGCTGAGCGTCGAAGATCGCCATTCGCATCGCGAGTGAAGCGATCTGGATCTTCGCCACCTTCACCGGTGTTCGACTTACCGCCGATGCGGTTCATCGCAATGGCTAAGGTCTCATGCGCCTCTTGCGAGATCGAACCATAGGACATCGCACCGGTAGCAAAGCGCTTGATGATCGATGATGCTGGTTCAACTTGATCAAGAGGTACTGCTGGGCGGATGCCCTCCTTGAACTCAAAGAGTCCGCGCAAGGTCATTAAGCGCGTTGATTGATCATCAATATGACGGGTATAACGCTTAAAGATGTCATAACGCTTTGCACGAGTTGAGTGCTGCAGTGTGAAGACAGTCTCTGGATCAAAGAGGTGAGGCTCGCCATCGCGACGCCACTGATACTCGCCACCGATCGGCAACTTCTTCGTTCCAGGAACTTCTCCCCCTGGTGGGTATGCGATGTGATGGCGCTTGATCGTCTCTTCCGCAATGACATCGAGTGAGACGCCACCTAGTCGTGAAGTAAGACCGACAAAGTATTCGTCTACCACTTCACGAGAGAGGCCGATAGCTTCGAAGACTTGTGCGCCGGTGTAGGAGGCGATGGTGGAGATACCCATCTTCGACATCACCTTTAAGACGCCCTTACCGAGTGACTTAATGAGGTTCGCGACCGCCTTCTCTGGCGTGATTCCAGTGATGACGCCTTGGCGAACGAGATCTTCCGCTGACTCCATCGCAAGATATGGGTTAACCGCTGCTGCACCGAAACCGATGAGCAGAGCTACATGGTGAACTTCGCGTACTTCACCTGATTCAACAATGAGGCCTACTTGAGTACGAGTCTTCTCGCGAATCAAGTGATGATGAACCGCAGAGGTAAGGAGAAGTGAAGGAATCGGTGCATCTTCGGCATCGCCATCTCGGTCAGAGAGAACGATGATGTGCGCGCCATTTGCGATCGCCTCGGAGACTTCCTGGCGAATCTCATTGATGCGCTCACAAAGCGCTTCTCCCCCACCACTTGCCGGGAAGAGTCCGCGGACAACGTGCGCCTGGAATCCAGGGTTATCGCCATCAGCGTTTACGTGAATGATCTTTGCAAGTTCATCATTATCGATCACTGGGAAATCGAGCGCGATCTGTCGGCACGATTGTGGACCAGGTGAGAGCAGATTGGACTCAGGTCCGATACTTCCGCCAAGGCTCGTGACGAGTTCTTCACGAATTGCATCGAGCGGTGGGTTTGTCACCTGAGCAAAGAGTTGGGCAAAGTAGTCGTAGATCAAACGTGGCTTATCAGAGAGCGCAGCGATTGGCGTATCGGTTCCCATAGAGCCAAGTGGTTCGAGACCATTACGTGCCATTGGTGCGATGATGACGCGAAGCTCTTCTTCGGTATATCCAAATGCCCGCTGTCTACGAACGACAGATGAATGCGGATAGATGATGTGTTCGCGTGCTGGCAGATCAGAGAGTTTGACGAGACCATCTTGAAGCCACTGGCCATATGGTTGCGCAGTCGCTAGTTGATCCTTGATCTCATCATCTTCAATGATGCGACCAGCTTCGATATCAACAAGGAACATGCGACCAGGTTGTAGTCGGCCCTTGCGAACAACCTTCTCTGCCGGAATATCGAGCACGCCAACTTCAGAGGCGAGTACAACGAGACCATCATCTGTTACCCAGAACCGCGATGGGCGTAGACCGTTGCGATCAAGAACAGCACCTACTTGCTTGCCATCTGTGAAGGTTACACATGCTGGGCCATCCCATGGCTCCATCATCGATGCGTGGAATGCGTAAAAATCCCTACGCTCCTTCGACATCGTTGCATGGTTCTCCCACGCTTCAGGAATCATCATCAAGATGGAATGAGGAAGTGAACGGCCGCCGAGGTAGAGGAGCTCCAGTACTTCATCAAATGATGCGGTATCGCTACCTTCGGCATCGACGATTGGGAAGATGCGAGTGATATCACCGGGAATCACATCACTTGATAGCAAGGCTTCACGGGCACGCATCCAGTTGCGATTTCCCTTAACGGTATTGATCTCACCGTTGTGTGCGATAAAGCGATATGGGTGAGCGAGTGGCCATGATGGGAAAGTATTGGTGGAGAAGCGTGAGTGAACGAGTGCGAGCGGAGACTTTACGCGGGCATCGGAGAGATCTGGGAAGAATTCTTCAAGCTGGCCAGTAGTCAACATACCTTTGTAGACGATGGTCGCAGATGAGAGTGATGGGAAATAGATAGGAAGAGCATGTTCGATCCGCTTGCGGATAACAAAAGCAAGACGATCAAGATCAAGACCTGATTCACTCGCGCTGCCCGCGATAAAGATCTGCATGAACTTTGGCATGACTGAGAGCGCAGTCTTGCCCAAACCCGATGATTCAATAGGAAGTTCGCGCCAGCCAAGAACGGTTGCATTCTCTGATTCAACAATTTCACGGATTGCTTCGTAATCCGAGAAAGATGGATCGATAAAAGCGATACCAGTGGCATAGCTTCCAGCTGTCGGAAGGGTAAATCCAGCGACTTCACGGTAGAACTCATCTGGGATGCGGATCAGAATTCCCGCACCATCACCGCTATCTGGTTCGGCGCCTGTTGCGCCACGGTGTTCGAGATTGCGAAGTGCTTCGAGAGCCTGAGCGACGATCTCGTGTGTTGCGACCTTGTTCAGTGTTGCGACCAGAGCGACGCCACATGCATCATGTTCGTCGGCGGGGTTATAAAGCCCCTGTGAGGCGGGCAGTGCACTGAAAAGAGTCACGGTATCTCCCATTGTCATACATAAAGTGTTCAGCTAATTGCGAGTGAACGGGAGGGACGACAATGGCCCAGAACTTGAACTTCATTAACTGCCGCCAGGGGCTTCGGTGAAGCCGAGACCCTAAATCAGCGAGTAGGAAAGGCTACCAATTAGAGGCCAGAAAGGTGAACCAGCGAGCCAATTCCAGCCGTGATTGCCATGCCGATTCCGCCGCCAATTGTGACGCGCAAGATAGTGATCGGCAGCTTTGATCCTGAAAGGCGTGAGCTGATAGCGCCGGTCGCCGCAAGGCCGAGCAGGGTCGCGATCACGATTCCCATGGATTTGTGCGAGAAGTGCCAGAGTAGAGCGCCGAAGAGCGGCACGACTCCGCCGACGGTGTAAGAGATCGCTGAGGCAAGCGCCGCTTGAACCGGGCGCGCCTTGGTGTGCTCGAACTGCCCGAGTTCATCACGAAGATGAGCCTCAAGTGGGTCCTTCTCATGCATGACGCGAGCGACCTCTTTGGCGAGTTCAGGTGAAAGTCCGCGCTCGACGTAGATCTGGGCAAGCTCGGCCTCCTCGCCCTCTGGATCTGCAGCCAAGTGCTCGATCTCCATACGGCGATCACTCTCTTCAATATCACTCTGCGATTGAACCGAGATGTACTCGCCTACCGCCATCGACATAGCACCGGCAGCAATAGCTGCAACGCCAGTCACGGTAAGGCTAGCCTTTGGAGCAGCGGTTGCAATTCCGATCATTAACGATGCCGTCGCGACTAGGCCATCGTTGGCTCCCAAGACCGCAGCTCGTAGCCAACCCGAGTTATGAGTCTTGTGGTGGAGATTGCGCTGGTAGACATCTTCGATCATAAGGTGATGATACCTCGCTCATACTTTCGATGCCTGAGGTAAATGGTGAACGTAGCGAAAATTAATCCAAGCAGGCTCACCCACTCATTGAGGCGAAGCCCCAGGATGTGCTCGGCCTGATCAATTCGCAGATACTCCGTGCCAGATCGACCCAGGCAGTAGAGGGCGACATAGGCGAGGAAGAGGTTTCCCGGTTGGGTGCCCCAACGCTTCGTGAGGAAAATCAGAGCGATAGCACAGATTAATGACCAGAGCCCTTCATAGAGAAAGGTCGGGTGAAAGGTTGCATACTTTTCAAATCCGACCGGTCGAAGCTCGGGTGGAATCTTCAACCCCCACGGCAGTTGAGTGGGGCCCCCAAAGAGTTCGCCGTTAAACCAATTACCGATGCGTCCTATCGCCTGAGCAATCAATAGCCCGGGTGCAAGCGCATCTGCGAATTGCGCAAAGGTGAGCGATCGCTCACGCGATCTGAAACTGAGATATGCGGCGAGCGTGCCAAGAGCAATCGCACCCCAGATACCCATTCCGCCATCCCAGATCTTCACCGCATCAAGTGGGTGGCCATTACTTCCGAAGTAACGCTGAGGGGATGTGATGACGTGATAAAGCCTGCCGCCGATGATTCCGGCAGGGATTGCGAATATCGCGACATCGGTGATCTCATCTGGGTTACCACCATGGCGTGAGTAGCGAGTGCGCCCAATGACCATGGCAGCGATTACACCCACGAGAATACAGATTGCGTAAAAATGTATTGTAAAAGGACCAAACGCCACCGCTGAGTGCGATGGCGTTGGGATAAAACTCTTCACTAGTGTTACTTGACTCCAACTGCTGCGAAATCTGCCTTCAGTGCAGTGAGATCTAAGTAATGAGCCTGGTTAAGTTGCTTACCATTGATAAACATTGTTGGAGTTGAGTTCACATTCTTCTTAGCAGCATCGGCCTCAACGTTGTTCGTCCAATTTGTATACTTTCCAGAGTCGATACACGATGCTGTCTTTTTACTGGTATCGCCGGCAGAGATCGCCAGTAATTTGAGAGATGTGTTTGTCCATGCCCCTGAGTTTTCATTTGCCGGCTGATTATTGAAGAGTGCCGTATGCATATCAAGGAATTTACCTGAATCTGCAGTGCATGCTGCAGCTGCCGCTGCGAGGATTGATTCCGGTCCAATAAAAGTCATTGGGTGGTAAACGATCTTAATCTTTCCAGCGCGGACTAAGTCGTTAACGTAGTTTCCGGAGACCATCTCAAATTCTTTGCAATGTGGGCATTGGAAATCTTCCCAAAGGTCCACTTGTACTTTGGCATCCTTATTGAGGACTACGCCGTAACCATTAGTTGCGGAGACGGAAGCGGGAATCGAGACCTTGCTATTTGTCTTATTTGAGAGGAACGAGAAGAGAACTCCGACGAGAACGACAAAGATGACCATACCAATCGCAATATTACGATTTGTGGTGTCCTTCGCCTTATTGATCTTCTTCTTATCGCTCACTGTTATCCCCTAGCTCTGATGTACTCTCAAATTTATCAATCCCAAACTTACCCTGCGGGAAGCGGTAGAGAAAAACGCCGGTCAGGGTGAGCCCCAGATCTCTCAGAATCTCCTGCAGATACTTAGTGTGACCCGCGGCCACCTGTCCCCCGCCGCCAAAGCAGCCACAATCAATTGAGAGCCCGCGCGCCCAGGCCTGCGAGATCGCCGCAACGAAGAGGAGCATCAGGGCTGCCCCAAAGAGTGCGCTATAGCGAACGGCCAAGCCGACAATAAGGAGAAGTCCAGCACCCATCTCAAACCATGGCAGAGCGAGTCCAAAGAAATTTGCGAGGGTGACAGGGAGCACGTCATAAGCACGCACTGCCATCTGAGCCTCTGCAGGTGACTTCGCCTTGAGATAACCCGCGAGCAGCAACACAACTCCCAGCAGGATGCGACATATAAGTGTGATCCAAGGTTGAAATTTCGAGAACGGCATTAGCGTCTGACTCCTGCTGAAAGTGATCGCGCTAATTCACGCACTCGAGTGCACGCCTCATCGATCGATCCGCTCTCTTGAACTTCGCGAATGAATGCCGATCCGACGATCACACCATCTGCGTAATTTGCGACCTCGTGTGCCTGTGCTGCATTTGATACACCAAGACCCACGGCGATTGGAAGCGTACTGGTTTCGCGGATTCTCGCGACGAGCGATCTGGCATCTCCCGAGACAGATGTACGTGTACCAGTGACGCCCATCAGCGAGGCGGCATAAATAAATCCTGAACATTGCGATGTAACGAGTGGCATTCGATTATCAGAGGTGCTTGGTGCAATGACATAGATCCGGTTGATCTCTGAGTTTTCAGATGCTGCGGCCCAGCGTGCAGATTCCTCAACAGTCAGATCAGGTGTGATGACGCCAGATCCACCTGCTGCCTTGAGTGATTGCGCAAAGGCATCGACGCCATATTTTTCAATGGGATTCCAATATGTCATTACTACCGCTGGCACGCCTAGCTTCGTCGTTTCAGCCATGAGATTAAAGACATCCGAAGCGCTGGTACCCTGCTTAAGAGATTGCTCAGCGGCGTTCTGGATAACCGGTCCATCCATTACTGGATCGCTATAAGGAAAACCGATCTCGATTGCATCTACGCCACCCTTGACCATCGCGGCAATAACTTTCGCGGAATCAGCGATTGTCGGAAAGCCTGCTGGCAGGTATCCAATCAGTGCAGCACGGTTCTCGGCCTTGGTCTTAATAAAGAGATCGGATAACGGTGTTGAATACGAGACCATTACAACGGAATCCCAAAGTACTGTGCCGCTGTCTGAACATCCTTATCGCCTCGGCCAGAGTTATTGATAAGCAAGATTGCATCTGGGCCAAGTTCGCGCCCGACAATGAGTGCACCAGCAAGTGCGTGCGCGGTCTCAATCGCAGGAATGATGCCCTCTGTCTTTGAAAGCAGTGAGAACGCAGCCATCGCTTCATCATCATTGATGGCACGGTACTCGGCTCGACCGATGTCGTGAAGATAGGCATGCTCAGGTCCAACACCTGGGTAATCAAGTCCAGCGGAGATGGAATGTGACTCAACGGTCTGGCCATTCTCATCTTGAAGCACATAGGTGCGAGTTCCGTGGAGTACTCCTGGAGATCCGCCAGTGATGGTTGCAGCATGCTTCCCCGATGCAACGCCACTTCCGCCTGCTTCAAATCCGATCAGACGCACATTTGCATCATCGATGAAGGGATGGAAAATTCCGATCGCATTTGAACCGCCACCTACACATGCGAGAACTGCATCTGGCAGGCGACCAACCTCGGCGAGCATCTGTGCACGCGCCTCAACCCCGATGACGCGATGAAAGTCTCGCACCATTTCGGGGAATGGATGAGGACCAGCAACCGTACCGAGCAGGTAATGGGTTGTTTCAACATTTGTTACCCAGTCGCGCATCGCTTCGTTGATGGCATCCTTCAATGTTCGTGAACCTTGAGTCACAGGAACAACTTCTGCACCGAGCAATTTCATTCGTGCGACGTTGAGAGCTTGACGCTTGGTATCTTCTTCACCCATGTAAACAACGCATTCAAGACCCATGAGTGCAGCGGCAGTCGCTGATGCAACGCCATGCTGACCCGCTCCGGTCTCAGCGATGATTCTCTTCTTCCCCATGCGCTTTGTGAGGAGAGCTTGACCAAGAACGTTATTGATCTTATGGCTGCCAGTGTGATTGAGATCTTCGCGCTTTAAGAAGATTCGTGCGCCACCTGCATGCTCAGCGAATCGCTTCGCTTCGGTAATAATGCTTGGCCGGCCCGTGTAGGTGCGGTGAAGTTCGGCGAGTTCGGCTTGGAAGGTTGGATCGTTCTTCGCAGCGAGGTGGGCTGCCTCAAGTTGATCGAGGGCACCGATGAGCGCCTCCGGAACGAATCGTCCGCCGTAACTGCCGAAGTGCCCAAGAATCGCTGACTCTTCTGTGCTCGCCTTGAGGTTCATGGTCTTAAAGTACCAGCAGGCTATAAGCCAAGCAGTCTGGATATTGCAGCTCGAGGATCGCCCGCTCGAACGAGCGTCTCCCCCACCAAAATCGCGTTCGCGCCGAGTTCTTCTACCGTCTCAACTTCCGAGCGCTCAGAGATTCCAGATTCGGCGACCTTGATGATTCCGGTTGGAATCATTGGTAGGAGTTCATGAAAAGCGGCCGGGCTTACATCGAGGGTCTTGAGGTTTCGAGAGTTCACGCCAATGATCTCTGGCTTTACTTCAAGTGCCCGCTCAAGCTCCTCTTCGTTGTGAATCTCGACCAAAACATCCATGCCTAACTCTTTAGCCATTTGATGAAAGTCGATGTACTGGGACTGGGTCAATCCAGCCACGATTAATAAGAGTAAGTCTGCGCCGAGAATGCGAGACTCGATGACTTGATATTCAGTGACAATGAAATCTTTGCGGAGCATAGGAATATGGACGACCGAACGAACGTCGATGAAATCCTTAATTGATCCCTTGAAACGTCGCTCCTCAGTCAGGACACTGATCACTGACGCGCCGGCATCTTCATAGCTAAGCGCAAGCGAAGTCGGATCAGCAATCTCACTGAGATCTCCTTTGGATGGAGATGCCCTCTTCACTTCTGAGATGATCTTCATATCTATACCCGTGAGGGCGCTTTTGGCACCACGTAAGTGACCAGCATCTCGTAGTTGAGCCTGAAGTTGTGCCATCGGTATCGAACGGCGATCGAGGTCTTCTAAGACGCCTTCAATGATCGAGGTAAGGACATCGCTCACAGCGTTGGATCCTGATCATCATTAAGAGCTGACCAAGGAGTTTGAGGCTTACGATCGTAGCGACGTTTCTTCTCGCTCTTCACGGAACGGCGCAAGAGTAATCCAGAGACGATGATCAAGGCCATCACCACGAAATTTTTGCTCATACTGTCCTCACTAAGTGATTTGAGGAAGCGATCGCGCCAAGTACTGCCGCTGCCTTATGTTGGCATTCAAGATCTTCAGATTCTGCAACAGAGTCTGCGACGATGCCGGCTCCAGCTTGAACATATGCCTTGCCGTCTTTAAGAACTGCGGTGCGAATCGCAATACATGAATCAATATTTCCGCAGAAATCAAAGTATCCGATGGTTCCACCATAAATACCTCGACGAGTTGGCTCAAGGCGTTCGATGATCTCCATAGCTCGAGGCTTTGGCGCACCGGAGAGTGTTCCCGCTGGGAAGACTGCGAAGAGCGCATCTGCTGGAGTTGAATGCTTTGATAGTTTTCCAATCACGGTAGAGACGATATGCATCACATGCGAGTATCGCTCAAGGTGCATGAACTCAACAACTTCGACTGATCCTGGCTCACATACTCGCCCTAGATCATTTCGCCCAAGGTCGACGAGCATCAAGTGCTCGGCTCGCTCCTTCGGATCAGCCAAGAGCTCTTCACCGGTCCGTTGATCAATATCTGGATCCTGTGAACGTGGACGTGTGCCAGCGATCGGGTGGACCATAACTTCATCGCGTGAAATCTTTACCAGTGCCTCTGGGCTCGAACCAACGATCTCCAGTCCATCTTCAAATCTAAAGAGATACATATAGGGGCTCGGGTTGCGAAGTCGCAAGGTGCGATAGATATCGAAGGCATCGGCCGTTGCATCCATCGTAAAGCGTTGTGAGAGAACCACTTGGAAAGCTTCACCCGATCTAATCTCTTCTTTAATCTCTTCAACCTTCGATCGGTAATCATCCGATGAGATATTGCGCGTGAAGGCAGGCTCTACCTTTTCAAGTGGCTCCCAGATAGATGGTTCCGTTGGTGTATTAAGTGCTGCGACCATCTGCTCTAACCGAGCAAGTGATTCGTTGTAAGCCTCATCGATCCGTTCGGATGTGCCATCCCAATTGATCGCATTTGCAATCAATGTGAGTGAACCCGTGAGGTGATCAAAGACTGCGAGATCTGATGTAAGCATGTATGCGATCTCTGGCAGATCAAGATCTGCGCTTGCGATTGTTGGCAGCTTCTCGAGTCGTCTGACAATCTCATACCCGGCATAACCAACAAGACCACCGGTCAACGGAGGTAGCCCTGGAATCGTCGGGCTCTTTAAATGTGCTGCGGTGATCTTCAACGCTTCAAGTGGATCAATACCTTGAGGGACTCCAGCAGGCGCTCTCCCTTTCCAGATTGCCAGACCATTCTCTTCGGTAAGCGTCGCAAGATTATTTACACCGATAAAGGAGTACCTCGACCAAGCCCCGCCATGTTCAGCCGATTCCAAGAGGAAGGTGCCGCTTCTGCGACCGGCAAGTTTGCGGTAGACAGTAAGTGGAGTCTCCTGATCGGCGAGGATTGAGCGCCATACTGGAATGACATTGTGTGAGGCAGCATGCTGACGAAACTCTTCAATCGTCATCATGAGTGAAGATCGATCTCTCGATGGAAGCAAGTTTTTTCACCGGTATGGCATGCAGCGCCGGTCTGTTCAACTTTCAAGAGCACCGCGTCGCCATCGCAGTCGTATGAGAGCGAGATCAAGCGCTGGGTATGCCCAGATGTAAGACCCTTCTCCCAGATCTCATTTCGACTTCTGCTCCAGTAGGTGACGCGAGATGTGCTCAGCGTCTGCACTAACGCCTCGCGGTTCATCCACGCGAGCATGAGGATTTCATCGCTCGTGGAATCTTGTGCGATCGCTGCAATCAGCTCACCGCGCAAAAAGAGCGCTTCGATCTCTTGTGGGATTTCGATAGGCGATGAGGACATATCCGTATTCTGCCCTATTTCTGGTTAGAGGCGGATTGAATACCCTCGAGCAGCTAGATCTGCCTTGACTGCTTCAATCGTGAAGGTGCCGAAGTGGAAGACGCTCGCTGCAAGCAGGGCGTCTGCGCCAGCATCTAGGGCGAGGGCGAAATCTTCGATCTTCCCGGCACCACCACTTGCAATCACTGGGACTGAAGCGATCGCACGAACAGCACGAATCATCTCCAGATCAAATCCATTTCCGGTGCCATCGGCATCCATGGAATTAAGAAGAATCTCGCCAACTCCTCGAGCAATGCCTTCTTCTACCCAAGCAAGCGCATCGGTGCCTGCGCTCTTTCGTCCACCATGGGTCGTTACTTCATACCCAGATGGTGTCTGCGCGCGTCTGGCATCTACAGAGAGGACCAGTACCTGATTGCCGAAACGATCAGCAATCTGATTAATAAGTGTGGGTTCTGAGATTGCCGCAGTATTGATAGAGACTTTATCTGCACCAGCTCGTAGGAGTTGATCGACATCTTCTACCCGGCGAATTCCGCCACCAACGGTGAGCGGAATAAAGACTTGCTCTGCAGTACGACTGACCATATCAAGGGTCGTTGAACGATCTTCTACTGAAGCTGAGATATCTAAGAAGGTGAGCTCATCTGCACCAGCATCACCGTAGAGTTTTGCAAGCTCAACTGGGTCGCCTGCGTCACGCAGATTCTGGAAGTTCACACCTTTGACAACGCGCCCTCCGGCAACGTCGAGGCAAGGGATGATCCGTTTTGCAAGCATTAGCGGCAAGTCGCAATCGCTTCTTGCAATGTGAAGGCGCCGGCATAGAGCGCCTTGCCGACAATTGCTCCCTCAACACCAATGGCGGTGAGAGATTTGATGGCTTCGAGATCGGCGAGCGTCGATACGCCACCACTTGCCACAACTGGCTTTGTTGTAGCCGCGCATACCTCGCGAAGTAGCTCGAGGTTTGGTCCGGTGAGAGTGCCATCCTTTGCGACATCAGTCACGATATAACGAGCACAACCATCGCGATCGAGTCGCGCTAGCGTCTCAAAGAGATCTCCGCCTTCACGGGTCCAGCCGCGCGCAGCCAAGGTGTGGCCGCGGACATCAAGTCCAACTGCAATGCGATCACCGAATTCAGCAATTACCTTCGCAGTCCACTCTGGATCCTCAAGCGCTGCTGTACCAAGATTCACTCGCTCACAACCGGTCGCAAGGGCTCTGCGAAGTGATTCATCATCGCGAATGCCGCCAGAGAGTTCGACTCGAAGATCGACGCTCTTAATAACTTCTTCCAATAGTTGTGCATTGCTGCCGATACCGAATGCAGCATCCAAATCAACCAGGTGAATCCACTCTGCACCTGCAGCGAGGAACTCCAACGCAACTTCACGTGGATCGCCGTATTGGCTTTCGGCGGCAAGGTCACCTTGGACAAGTCGAACTGCCTTACCGCCTTTAACGTCGATCGCAGGTAATAATTCAAGTGAACTCATAGGCTCGTAACCCAATTCTGAATAAGTTGTGCGCCAGCTCGCCCACTCTTCTCTGGGTGGAATTGAGTTGCGCGTACATGGTCTCGTTCGATAGCGGCGATAAAATTCTCCCCATAGTGTGCGGTAGATATAGCTGCCCCAGCGACTTCGCCCTTCGCTGCATAGGAATGAACGAAGTAGAAGGACTCTTCCTCAACTCCACGAAGGAGCACTGAATCTGCTGCAGCTACAACCGTATTCCAGCCAATATGCGGAAGTACAGGTGCTTCGATCGGTGAGACTTCACCTTCAAAGATTCCTACTCCGCTGTGGTTGCCCTTTTCGACTCCTGAGGTGAAGAGGATCTGCATCCCGACACAGATTCCTAAGGTTGGTCCGCCATCTGCCACGCGCTTTTGGATTAACTCAACGCCATTGATTGCGTGCAGTTGTTCCATGCAGGCTCCGAAGGCACCGACACCTGGTACCACTAAACCATCAGCCGCGAGTGCGACTGCAGGATCAGAAGTAATGAGAACGGTCTTCCCTGTAAGTTCAAAGGCGCGCTGCGCCGAACGAAGGTTCCCCGATCCGTAGTCGAGAATCGCTATCAAAGAACGCCTTTTGTGGATGGAATGCCTGCAACGCCATCGCGAGAGACGGCATCGCGAAGTGCTCGTGCAACCGCCTTGAACTGCGCTTCAAAGACGTGATGTGCATTTCGGCCTTCTAGAACTCTTACGTGGAGTGCAATGTGAGCCTCGGCAACAATAGATTCCCAGATGTGGCGACCAAGAGTTGTATCAAAGGTTCCGATGAGTTCGACGATCTCAGGTTGACGATGGACAAGATATGGGCGACCAGAAAGGTCAACAGCAGCCTGTACGAGAACCTCATCCAATGGGACCATCGCATCACCAAAGCGTCGGATGCCTGCCTTATCGCCAAGTGCCTCGCGCAGCGCCTGTCCAAATGCGAGCGAGGTATCCTCCACGCTGTGGTGTGAATCGACATCAACATCGCCCTTGGTGAGAACAGTGAGATCAAAACCTGAGTGCTTACCAAGTTGAGAGAGCATATGGTCGAAGAATGGAACGCCGGTCTCAACGTTGATCTGACCGCTACCGTCGAGATTGATTTCGACGCGAACGCTAGATTCTTTAGTCTCGCGAAGAACCGTGGCTACTCGAGCTGTTTGTGCGCTCATCACTCCTCTTTCTTGTAATTTCTTCTGACTCTAGGTGCTTATTATGACTCAAGTGCGTGGATTGCCGCCAAGAATTCATCATTCTCGGCTGGAGTTCCGATCGTGACTCGCAAGTAGCCCTCAAGTCCAACATCTCTGATGAGAACGCCTCTACCGACGATGGCTTGCCAGGTATCTTTGCTCGAAGCTACAAATCCAGAGAAGAGTATGAAGTTCGCTGCGCTCGGTAGTGGCTTAAGTCCCGCCAAAGTCAGCGCTGCTCTTACACGTTCGCGCTCAACTTTGATCTCATCCAAGCCAGCCTGAAGTACTCCAGCATGCTCGATTGCGACTTGTGCAGCCGCTTGAGTCAGAGCGCTGAGGTGATATGGCAAGCGAGTAACGAGCATTGCATCAATTACCGCCGGGTTCGCCACAAGATAACCGAGGCGAACTCCTGCAAAGGCGAAGGCCTTGCTCATGGTGCGAGAGACAACGACATGTGGGTAGCGACGAATGAGAGTTACTGCTGATTCTTCATCAGAGAATTCCGCATATGCCTCATCCACTACTAAGAGCGCACGAACATCCCCGGCGGCTTGGGCAATCTCTTCGATATCAGCCAGAGAAGTAGGAGTACCCGATGGATTATTCGGTGTTGTGAGAAAGACAAGAGCTGGCTTCACTTCACGAATTCCAGCTGCTGCACCATGAGCATCGATTCCGAACTCTGAATTACGGCTACCAACGATCCATGAAGTACCCGTGATATTTGAGATCATCGGATGCACTGAATACGAAGGTGAGAAACCTATTGCTGTTCGGCCCGCTCCCCCGAAGGCAAGAAAGAGCGTCTGAAGAATTTCATTACTGCCATTGGCAGCCCAGATATTGCGTACGTCGAAGAAGGTTTTGGAGGAAGTATTGATATATCCAGCAAGCGCGCTCCGAAGTGCAACTGCATCGCGATCCGGATATCGGTTGAGCCCTTCTGCGATTGAAGCAATGGCATCCATCATGGCATCGCGAACTTCTGTAGGAAGTGAATTCGGGTTCTCGTTTGTATTCAGTGAGATCAACTCGGGGCGTTGCGGCGCGCCATAAGGCGATGAACTTCGGAGATTGCTTCGAAGCGGCAACCAGGTAGGCCACTTATTTGAATCGTGGTTCTCCATTAGTGGCCCTCTCCTAGATTCTCAACGCGAACACTGATCGCTTCGCCATGCGCTGGTAGATCTTCAGCATGAGCGAGCGTGATGACATTCTGTGCGATCTCCAGAAATGCGCCTTTGTCATATTCAATAAAGCTCACACCGCGCAGAAAGCTCTGTACGGATAGCCCGCTTGAGTGACAGGCGCATCCACCAGTAGGAAGCACATGGTTTGAACCAGCGGAGTAATCTCCGAGTGAGACCGGTGAGAATCGACCCAAGAAGACCGCGCCAGCATTTCTAATTTTCGCAGCGACCGAACGAGGGTCTGCAACAATCAACTCGAGGTGCTCTGCCGCATAAGCATTCACTACATCGATTCCTTGTTCGAGTGAATCGACTAAGACCAAGGCAGATTGAATACCAGAGAGTGCAATCGTCACTCGCTCGTGGTGCTTGGTCTGTGCACTTCTCGCTTCGAGCTCGACTCGAACTTCGCGAAGAAGTGTCTCTGACGTTGTCACCAGAACAGAGGCTGCAATCGTGTCATGTTCTGCTTGGCTGATGAGATCAGCTGCAACTTCACTTGCAATCGCACTCTCATCTGCGAGAACCGCAATCTCAGTTGGGCCAGCTTCGGAATCGATTCCGATCTTGCCTCGAAGGGCACGCTTTGCTGCAGCAACATAGATATTGCCTGGGCCAGTAACCATATCGGCGCTCTCGCAGAGACCCTCAATGCCATAGCCGAACATCGCCACCGCTTGCGCGCCACCGACTGCATAGACCTCGGTGATTCCAAGTAGAGCGCAAGTAGCAAGGATCGTTGGATGCGGGTAGCCGCCGTTTTCGATCTGCGGAGGTGAGGCAACGGCGATACTTGCGACTTTTGCAATCTGGGCAGGCACAACATTCATGATGACCGAACTTGGATAGACCGCACGACCACCTGGAACATAGAGCCCAACGCGATCTACCGGAATCCAACGTTGTTCAACGCTCGCGCCAGAGACAACTTCGGTGCGCGTGACACCTCTGGCTTGGTCGGCATGAACCTTCGTCACTCGACGAATCGCCTCCTCAAGTGCGGTTCGAACCTTTGGATCAAGTGTTGTGAGTGATTCTGTAATGACTGATTCTGGAACTCGGATGCGTGGTGGCTTTACTCCGTCAAACTTCTCTCCCAAGGCGATGAGATCAGCCTCGGTGCCATTCTTCACTTGTTCAAGGATTGGTTCGATCGCCCGCATTGCGGTTGCAATATCTAACTGAGCCCGAGGCAACTTTGCTTGATAGGCAGATTTAGAGAGCCGCGAGCCACGAAGGTCGACGGTTCGGATATCAAGGGAGTTGTTGCTCACGGGGCAAGTCTAGAGGCTCGCTCGCCCTGCTTGGCACGGCATTTAATCACTCGCTCATGACTACGAGAGCAGGCAGTCCGCACCCAGAATCTGCTTCAAATCTGCCGAAAGGCTTGGTGATGAAGTCACACGTAACTTGTCGTCGATCGTCATCACAGTGCTGCCCTTGCCATCTTCAATCCGAAGATGGACCTCACGGTTGCCAGGGTGTGATCGAAGAATCTCTTTCATTCGCTCCACAATCGGAGCAGTAACGCGAGCAGAGTCCATCGTGATCACGACCGGACCAGTTGGCGCTGCACTCACATCAGGCATCGACATATCAAGAGCGGTAAGACGCACATTCTCTTCGCGCCGATCGATTCGGCTACGAATGACAACAACCCGATCCTCCACGAGATTCATCGCGTGAGTCGTATAGGTATTGGCAAAGAACATCACATCTGCTGAGCCTTCAAGATCTTCGATCGTGACGATCGCCCATGAATTGCCATTCTTCGAGACTTTTCGTTGCACCTGCGTAACAAGGCCGCCGATAGAGACAACCGCATCATGTCCAACCGAATCATCTGAAAGGCCAGAGATAGGCATATCGACAGCTGCGCGAAGGATATGTTCGACTCCAAAGAGTGGGTGGTCAGAGACATACAGTCCGAGCATCTCGCGTTCATAGCTGAGGAGAAGTGATTTCTCCCATTCATCTTTTGGAATATCTAATTCAACGCCGCTCACAGACGAATTCTCTTGCGTAGCTCCAAAGAGATCGTACTGACCTATCGACTCTGCTCGCTTGCTCTCCATCACCGAATCAATTGCAGTGAGGTAGACCATCATCAAGCCACGGCGACTATGACCGAGGGAATCAAAGGCGCCTGATTTAATCAGAGATTCAATCGTCTTCTTATTGCAAACTTGTTGATCTACCTTCGCCAAGAAATCGCCGAATGATGTGTAGCGGCCCTTCTCCTTGCGAGCAGCAACGATCGAGGCAGTGACATTCTCACCAACGTTGCGGATAGCGCTGAGTCCAAAACGGATATCAGTACCGCGTGGGGTGTAATCCGACTCTGATTCGTTGACATCCGGAGGCAGGACCTTGATACCCATACGGCGGCATTCGCTGAGGTAGAGCGCGCTCTTATCTTTATCATCGCGAACGCTCGTCAGCAGCGCTGCCATATATTCCGTTGGGAAATTAGCCTTTAAGTAGGCAGTCCAGAAGGAGACCACGCCGTAGCCAGCACTGTGTGCGCGGTTAAAGGCGTAATCAGCGAATGGAATCAAGGTCTCCCAGAGTTTTGCGATTGCACCCTTGGAGAAGCCGTTCTCAACCATGCCAGCTTCGAAGTTCACAAACTCTTTATCCAGAATCTCTTTCTGCTTCTTACCCATCGCCTTACGCAAGAGATCTGCGCGGCCAAGTGAGAACCCAGCAACTTTCTGCGCGATCGCCATTACCTGCTCTTGATAAACAATCAAGCCATAGGTATTTCCTAGAATTTCAGCGAGTGGTTCGGAAAGCTCGGGGTGAATAGCCACAACGGGCTTGCGCTTATTCTTTCGATCGGCGTAGTCATTGTGCGCATTAACGCCCATAGGACCAGGTCGATAGAGCGCAATCACCGCAGAGATATCTTCGAACGAATCGGGGGCCATCTGGCGGAGAAGTGCGCGCATCGGGCCACCATCGAGCTGGAAGACACCGAGTGTGTCGCCACGGCCAAGAAGTTCAAAGGTCTTCTGATCTGCTAGTTCAAGATCCTCGAGAACAACATCGACACCCTGATTCGCCTTGATATTGAGTAAGGCTTCATCCAAGACAGAGAGGTTGCGAAGTCCCAAGAAGTCCATCTTCAAGAGACCGATCGCTTCACAGGCGCCCATATCGAACTGAGTAATGATTGCGCCATCTGCTTCACGACGGTGAATTGGAATCACATCGAGTAGCGGGTACTTACTTAAAATAACTCCAGCGGCATGGACACCTGATTGGCGCTTCAAACCTTCAAGGCCGCGTGCGGTATCAACGATCTTCTTCGAATCAGGATCGGTCTCATACATCGCACGGAATTCACCGGCTTCGCCATATCGCTCATCTTTAGGATTGAAGATGCCAGAGAGCGTGATGTCTTTACCCATGACGGTGGGAGGAAGCGCCTTTGTGAGCTTCTCGCCACTGACGTACGGATATCCAAGAACGCGAGTGGAGTCTTTAAGCGCTTGCTTCGATTTAATATTGGAGTAAGTAATGATCTGAGCTACTCGGTCCTCACCATACTTCGCAGTGGCATAGGCGATCATCTCGCTACGGCGTCTTTCATCGAAGTCCAAGTCGATATCAGGCATTGAGATACGTTCAGGATTGAGGAAGCGCTCGAAGAGTAAGCCGTGGCGGATCGGATCAAGTTGGGTAATGCCGAGTGCGTACGAGACAAGAGATCCCGCTGCAGATCCTCGACCTGGACCGACGCGGATTCCAACTTCACGAGCATGTTCGCAGAGGTCAGCGACCACTAAGAAGTAGCCAGGAAAACCCATGCTGATCATGGTGGAGAGTTCGTATTCAAGTCGCTCTTGATATTCGACTGGCAATTCTCCGCCGAGGCGCGCTTTCATGCCTTCGGTCGCACGCTTACGTAACCATGAATCCTCGGTCTCACCGGCAGGCACATCAAATTGCGGAAGCAGGTTCTCGTGATCGCGCATCGTTGTGTTGCAACGTTCGGCGATCAGCAAGGTGTTATCGCAGGCGCCCTCGAGTTCAGAGAAGGCTTCTCGCATCTGGGCAGCGGTCTTGAGGTAGAACTCATCGTTATCAAATTTAAATCGCTTTGGATCTGCGACGGTCGAGCCACTCTGCACGCAGAGAAGTGCTGCGTGGGCGCCGGCATCCTCATGCTTCGTATAGTGCAGATCGTTAGTGGCAAGAAGTGGCAGTCCGAGATCTTTGCCAAGTTTGAGAAGGTCAGCCTTCACTCGGGTCTCGATCTCAATTCCATGGTCCATTACTTCAAGGAAGAAATTCTCTCTTCCAAAGATATCGCGGAGCTCACTCGCTGCTTGCCTAGCCTCTTTATAGGCTCCCATACGCAATCGCGTCTGCACTTCCCCACCAGGACATCCCGTTGTTGCGATGATCCCTTTGGAGTACTGCGCGAGTAGCTCGCGATCCATGCGCGGCTTGTAATAGAAACCTTCAAGTGAGGCGAGAGATGAGAGGCGGAAGAGATTTCCGAGTCCCTCATTATTTTCAGCGAGCAGCGTCATGTGGGTATACGCGCCACCACCTGAGACATCATCTTCGCCGCCATCGGCCCACTTCACTCGACTCTTATTAAATCGTGAGTCTGGTGCTACATAAGCTTCAATTCCGATAATCGGTTTAACGCCGGCTTTACGGGCCTGCTTATCAAATTCATAGGCACCGAAGACATTTCCGTGATCAGTAATCGCAATCGCTGGCATCTCAAGTCTGGCGACCTCGTTAACGAGTTCTTCAACACGTGCAGCACCGTCGAGCATCGAGTACTCGGTATGTACGTGGAGGTGGACGAAACTATCTGACACGGTTGGTGAGATTACTACTGTGTCTTAGTCGCGCTCTTGATTGGCCTCGAGCAGGCTCAACGTGCGTGTCAGGTCGGCGGGATACGGCGAAGCGAAGGAGAGGGCGGCGCCAGTGATTGGGTGGGTAAGCGAGAGCTCCTTGGCATGAAGCCATGGGCGGGTCATCTCAAGTCGATCGGCAATCGTGTGGTCTGCGCCATAGGTCAGATCCCCTACAAGCGGATGGTGGAGCGCTGAGAAGTGGACGCGGATCTGGTGGGTGCGTCCGGTCTCTAATTCAATCTCCAACAATGAGACAGCGCGGAAATATTCGAGCGCCTTGTAATGGGTGATGCTGGGCTTACCTTCAGAGACGACAGCAAAGCGATAATCCTCTTTTGGGTGGCGATCGATAGGTGCATCAATGGTTCCTTCAGTGGGATCCATATGTCCTTGGACAAGTGCGTGATAGACCTTGCCTACTGTTCGATCTCTAAATTGATCTTTTAAGTGTGCATATGAAGCTTCATCTTTTGCAACAACCATAAGACCAGTTGTTCCAACGTCGAGGCGGTGCACAATTCCCTGTCGTTCGGCGGCGCCACTTGTCGAGACGTTATATCCAGCGGCGATGATCGCGCCAATAACAGTTGGGCCAGTCCATCCTGGACTTGGATGTGCGGCAACTCCTGCTGGCTTATCGATCACAATAATATGGTCATCGTTATAGATGACACTGAGGCCCTCGACCGGAGTTGGAGTCAGTGTTGGTTCACTCTTCGCTGCAGGCATAAGAATCTCTAGGAGATCGCCAGTTCCGACCTTGTCGGATTTTCCAAGCGGCTTACCCTTGCGAGTTACTTCGCCAGCTTCAAGAAGTAGAACAACGACTGAACGTGAAAGGCCCAAAAGACGTGCGAGTGCGGCATCGCTGCGCTCCTGATCCAACCCCTCTGGGATGGAAAGGATCTTTACTTCGCGCTCACTCATTATCTCCGCCTTTACTCGTTCCATCAGTACTGCTTTCAGATGGAATATTCCTCATAACGAGAATCGCCACAAGCACTGCTCCGACAACAATAGAGGAATCTGCGAGATTAAATGTCGGCCAATGAGGTAGTTCAATCCAATCAACGACCTGCCCAGAGAGAGCTCCTGGTGGGCGAAAGATCCGATCGAGGAGATTTCCCGTTATCCCGCCAACAACAAGGCCAGCCGCAGTTATCCATGCGCGATTATTCATTCGCCAGGCTCGAACGAGAATGAGAGTGGCGACCGCCAGCCCAAAGGCGCTCAGATATGTAGTCCGATTCGTTGCAATGCTGAAAGCGGCGCCAGAGTTATAGACCAGATGGAGTTGGAGAAATGTGCCAAGGAGTCGAACCGGGTTATCGCTTAAGGTAGCGAGCGCAAGCGACTTACTGGCAGAGTCGATCCCAGCAACGAGGAAGATTGTGATGAGGAGCCGACGCCGTGAAGCGATCAGCGGCGTTCTTCTTTTTGCTTGCATGCCATGCAGAGGGTCGCACGAGGGAATACCTGAAGTCGTGCCTTTCCAATCGGATTGGAGCACTCCTCGCATCGGCCATAACTCTTTGAATCAATACGTTCGATGGCTCGCTCGGTCTGCAAGACCATATCGCGGGCGTTATAGACAAGCGACATCTCGTGTTCGCGTTCGAAGGTCTTCGTACCGGCATCAGCCTGATCGTCTCCTGCACCTACACCTGCAGAGACAATAAGGTCTTCCATCTCGCCCTCTGCTTCACTGAGTTCGGCCTTCAAGCGAACGAGATCCTTTGCCAACTCGGTGCGCATCGCCTTCAGCTCTGCTGCCGTCCAGACGCCTTCACTCTCACCAATAACAAATGGAGCTGGAGCTGCCTTGATTGGCTTCAATGGTGCAACCTTCTTGCCAGCCTTAATCGGACGTGGTGGAGGCGGCATTACTAACCGGCGTTCTTCAACAACAACTTCTGGTCCATTATTTACTTCACGAGGAGTCACGGTGATAGTGGTTGAATCACCTGTTGTGGTGCTCTGAAGCTTGGCAGGAAATGGCTTACCTGGTGCCTTCTTCTTAGCCAGTTGTGGCTTCACAATATTTGGTGAGCGGACTGCGGCTGCCTTCTTTACTGGTGCGGCTGCAACCTTCTTAGCAGGGGCTTTCTTTGCCGGCGTGGCCTTCTTGGCAGGAGCAGCCTTCTTTACTGGCGTGGCCTTCTTGGCAGGAGCAGCCTTCTTTACTGGTGCGGCCTTCTTGGCAGGAGCAGCCTTCTTTACTGGTGCGGCCTTCTTGGCAGGAGCAGCCTTCTTGGCAGGAGCAGCCTTCTTGGCAGGAGCAGCCTTCTTTACTGGTGCGGCCTTCTTTACTGGTGCGGCCTTCTTGGCAGGACTCTTACCCGAGATCAATTTGTTCAATGCTTTTGCCACTGCCTTCTTCATGGTTACCTCTTTGGGTTCCTCTGCGAGAGGGACAGGCTAGAACGGATACGAGCCGAACGCCAACTTCGCCGCGCTAGACTTCCCCTCTTACTCCCCCGCGAGCCTACGCAGCGCTCAGAGGGTGGGTCTCTCACGAGACACGTTGAATAGGAAGGGCTATCACCTTGGATAGAGCAGAACCGGGCACCTTTAAGGCTCTCGCTCCCGCCATCGACCTACCTAGCACCGAGCACGCCATCTTAAATTTCTGGGAAGAGAATTCGATCTTCGCCAAGACAATTGCCGCGCGTGAAGGATCCCCGCGCTGGACCTTCTACGAAGGCCCTCCAACAGCAAATGGAAAACCCGGCACCCACCATATTGAAGCGAGAGTCTTCAAGGATCTCTTCCCCCGTTATCAGACGATGAAGGGCAATCAAGTCATCCGCAAAGCTGGTTGGGATTGCCACGGTCTACCAGTTGAGATTGCAGTTGAAAAAGAACTTGGTTTTAGCGGCAAGGGCGATATCGAAAAGTATGGCATCGCCGCCTTCAATGAGAAGTGTCGTGAATCAGTACAACGCCACGTCGGTGAATTTAGTCAGATGACTCGTCGTATGGGCTTCTGGGTTGATTTCGACGAGGCTTATTGGACGATGTCACCAGAGTATGTCGAGAGCGTCTGGTGGTCACTGCAACAGATCTTCAAAAAGGGCCTCCTTGTTCAGGATCATCGCGTTGCACCTTACTGTCCGCGTTGTGGAACCGGTCTATCCGATCATGAGTTAGCTCAAGGGTATGAAACGGTTCAAGATCCTTCGGTCTACGTCAGATTCAAAGCAACCTCAGGTATCGCTGCCGAGCACGGCGCATCCTTCTTGGTCTGGACAACAACTCCTTGGACCCTCGTCTCAAATACCGCAATCGCAGTTAATCCATCTGTGAATTATCAGATCATTGAAGTGAAGAACGAGGAAGGTTACGAACGGTTAGTCGTAGCTGAGAACCTGGTCCCAACGATTGCCAAGCCCGAAGATATCTCGGTGATCGCCAATGTTCGGGGTCGTGAATTAGAGCGCTCTACCTATGTGCGCCCATTTGATCTCATCGAGATTCCAGATGCTCATTTCATTGTTCTTGCAGAGTACGTCACCATTGAAGATGGAACTGGTCTAGTTCACCAAGCACCTGCATTCGGTGCCGACGATCTCCAGGTATGCCGCTCTTACGGTCTACCTGTTGTTAATCCGGTTGCTCCTGATGGCACCTTCCTTCCAGAAGTTGGCTTAGTTGGCGGAACCTTCTTCAAGGAGGCCGATAAGGTCCTGATTAAGGATCTCAAAGCGCGCGGCTTAATGTTTAAGCACACCCAATACGAGCACTCATATCCGCATTGCTGGCGCTGCCACACAGTTCTGATCTATTACGCACAACCTTCTTGGTATATCCGCACCACTGCTATTAAAGATGCGTTACTCCGCGAGAATGCAAAGACTGATTGGCACCCAGAGACTATTAAGACTGGCCGCTTTGGTGATTGGCTCAACAACAATATCGACTGGGCTGTTTCGCGCAATCGCTATTGGGGAACTCCCCTGCCAATCTGGCGTTGCCCTGAAGGCCATCTCTACTGCGTTGGCTCACTCGCTGAACTTTCAACCTTGAGCGGCAAAGAGCTCTCTGCGACTGATCCGCATCGTCCATTTGTTGATGACATCACCATACCATGTACTGAATGTTCCGAGACCATGGTTCGAGTCAATGAAGTCATCGACTGTTGGTACGACTCTGGCGCAATGCCATTTGCCCAATGGGGCTACCCCCACAAAGCCGGCTCGGTCGAGAAGTTTGAAGCCGCCTATCCAGCAGATTTCATCGCCGAGGCGATCGACCAAACTCGCGGCTGGTTCTACACGCTGATGACTATCGGAACCCTCGTCTTCGATCAGAGCTCGTACGAAACAGTGCTCTGCCTGGGCCACATCCTTGATAAAGATGGCCGCAAGATGAGTAAGCACCTAGGAAATGTCCTCGAACCTATTCCCCTGATGGATCAACATGGCGCAGATGCGGTCCGTTGGTACATGCTCGCAGCAGGTTCGCCATGGTCATCGCGTCGTGTTGGCCATGATGCGCTCTCTGATGTTGTTCGTAAGACCCTTCTTACCTACTGGAACACCGTCTCCTTCTTCGCGCTCTATGCGAAGGCTGCTGATTTCACTTTAGATCAGGCTCCAACAGAACCTTCAACAGCGACGATGGATCGCTGGATCCTCTCTGAACTCAATCAGTTGATCAAGGAAGTCGATCAGGCTTACGCAGATTTCGATTCCCAGCAGGCGGGTAAGTTACTCGCGGCCTTCATCGATGATCTCTCTAACTGGTATGTCCGTCGTTCTCGCCGTCGCTTCTGGGATGGCGATGCTGCCGCGCTTACCACCCTCTTTGAGGCGCTCAAGGTGCTCACTCAATTACTCGCACCGATGATTCCATTTATCACCGAGCACGTCTGGCAGGAGTTGATCCGCACCGCTGATCCGAAAGCTGCAGAATCTGTTCACCTCACCGACTTCCCAGTCGCACAATCGGCAATGATTGATCGCGATCTCTCAGCGTCAGTGCAACTTTCACGGCGTCTCGTTGAACTCGGCCGAGCAGCTCGCGCTGAGTCGAAGATCAAGATCCGTCAGCCGCTGGCCCGCGCTCTCGTGGCGGCGCAAGGTTTCAACGCCATGGATCCTGAAATCCGTGCGCATATCGCCGATGAATTAAATGTTTTGCACCTTGATGATCTAGCTACCGCTGATGGTGATCTCGTTGATGTCTCTATCAAGGCAAACTTCCGAACAATCGGTGCTCGTTTCGGTGGCGATGTCCAGGCAATCGCTAAGGCGCTAATGGCTACCGACCACACTGAGACGGTCAGAACCATTCGAAGCGCCGGAAATCTCACCCTTGCCTATGATGGCAAGAGCGCAGTTCTCGAACTCGATGATCTCGTCATCACCGAGACACCTAAGAGTGGCTGGTCTGTAGCCTCACATGCAGGTGAGAGTGTGGCACTCGATCTAGAGCTGACACCAGTGTTGATCCAATCAGGGCTTGTCCGAGAGATCATTCGAGCAATCCAAGAAGAACGTAAAAACTCTGACTTTGATATCTCAGATCGAATCACGGTCGCATGGAACGGCACTGAAGAAGTGATCGCAGCGATCGCAGCTCAAACAGAATTTATCTGCGGTGAGGTCTTGGCAACAGCGATCTCACGCGATGAGGCTCTTGCAATCACTGATACTGAGACCGGAATTGCACTCTCGTTGCGGAAGAGTCTCTAACTCTTTATCAAGAAGGTTTTACAGCCTTGCAAGAAAGTTTGAGAGCATCTGCACGAAGATAAAGATCAAGATAAATGAGAGATCGACCGCTACTGGGCCGAGGCGAAGTGGCGGAATAAAGCGACGAACAAATCGGACTACTGGATCGGTGATTGCATAGATTGCTTCAGCGATAGCCAGCAAAATCCCCTTAGGGCGCCACTGAGGTGCAAAGACTCGGGCGTAATCAAGGATCAATCGACCGAAGAGTGAGAGAACAAAGAGGCGCAGTAATAATCGTAAGAGAAGAACGATGAGTGACAAGGTCTGGCTCTACTCAGCTTTGGTTAAAGAAGCTCGCCTCTGCTGCAGCAACTTTATGTTCAGATGAGACTCGAACATTTGCTGGAGTGAGGAGAAAGACCTTTGAGGTGACGCGCTCGATACTTCCATGGTGGCCGAATACGAGGCCTGATGCGAAGTCAACGATGCGCTTACGCTCTGAATCATCCATATCAGTCAGGTTCATAAGGACAGGTTGTCCTTCACGGAAGTGCTCACCGACAGTGCGCGCCTCGCTGTAGAAACGTGGATGGATCGTAAAGATTGAATCAAGAATTGGTAACTCGGTCTGCATGACTGGTGCTGCAGATACTGGGGATACTGGTGAGACTGGCGTGACGCGCTGACGAATCGCAGAGTCGGCCACACGTATTGATGCTGGTGGGGTGACGCGCACGCTCTTCTGAGGAATCTCAAGCGCTACGGTCGTTTCGAAATCTGCCTCATCATCAACGAGTCCGAGGTAGCCAGCGATCTTCTTTAGTCCTTTTGCCATACGAGAAGTTTATGCGGGAGTCGGGCGTGAACCGAGGATTGAACTACCCACCCGAATATGTGTCGCTCCGGCTCTTATCGCCGCTTCAAAATCTCCACTCATTCCCATTGAGAGTTGGAAAAGCCCATGACCTGTCGCTAACCACGCTATGTCTGCAAAGGCGGTCGTGGGTTCGGCCGAAATCGGCGGCACGGTCATTAAGCCAAGGAGATTGAGATGCGGAAAGTGGTGTAGCTCATCTAAAAATCCTCCGAGATCGCCTGGCTGGATGCCCCCGCGATCTTCACGCGCTGGCTCTAAGTTAATTTGAATGAAGAAATCACGACTCTGCTCCATCTCATCCAATATTCGATCGAACTTTGCGGCGTGGTCGAGCGAATCAAGTGAGTGGATTACCTCAGCCCAACTGAGAAGAGATCGAATCTTCCGTCCTTGAATCTGGCCTTGAAAGTGCCAGGTGGCTTCCTCCCCCAAGCCTTTCGATTTCTCCGCACCCTCATCATCTCTATTCTCGCCAAAGTGGCGGACTCCAAGATCGTATAAATGTTGCACATCATCGAGTGGAAAGAATTTTGTTACGGCGATCAGCGTGACCTCCTTGGGATCGCGGCCGACGCTCTCTGCCGCAGCGCTGATCCGTTCGTTAACCGATTGAAGATTGGCGCGCAGCTCCTCTAGTCGGCTCTTCACAGCGAGATCACTCCTGCTTGCCGACCGATCGCCTTATCGCGGCGATAAGAGAAGAACTGAGAACTTTCGAGGGTGCAGAGTCCTAGCGCATGGGTCTCAATCCCCCGTTCGCGAAGCAAGGCGATTGTCCCGCGCGGCAGATCTAAGGAATGTTGTTCAACGCTGGTCACAGAACCTGGGAAGAAGGTCGTCACCTCGTCATACATCTCTGGGGAAACTTCATAACAGTTACCGCAGATCGAAGGTCCGAGCCAAGCAAATATTCCAGTTGCGCCCAGCCCTTCCATGACATCAAGGGTCTTATCGATAATGCCATTCGTCATGCCCACTCTTCCGACATGGACTGCAGCAACGCAGGTCGGCGAACTCAACAAGAGTGGAATGCAATCGGCAACGAGTACAGCCAGTCCCAAACCAGGTTGCTGCGTCACTAACGCATCAGCATCCGGATCAATCTCGCTCGCGGCATTAACCATCACGACCGTATTGCTATGAGTTTGGTTCATGAACTGGAGAGAGTCCAAATGGAGATCACGCTGAAGATCTTCCCGATTCCGGAGAACCCGATCCCGATCATCACCAGTATGGAGCGCCAAATTATTCGGGGCAGATGTGAAGTGAATATTTGGCATGAAGTAGTACTACTTCATAAAGTCAGGCACATCGACATCATCGTCACCTTGAGCTACGAGCTCTTCAAAGGTGATCTTTCGTCGAGGTGATTGAACAGTGGGAATGCCACCGGTGTTCTCATTGATGCCAAGATCGAGCGCTACCGCTAATGGATCATTTGCTCGGATCGGATCGGCCTGACCAGAGAGGGTTGCTGCGTCGATAACTGGCATCTCGACCTTCTTTGGCTCGCCACCATCGAAACCAGCAGCAATAACAGTGATACGCACTTCGTCGCCAAGGGCATCGTCGATGACAGCACCGAGGATGAAGTTCGCATCCTTATGAGCATGCTTCTCTACCATCTCGGCTGCCTCAGAGAGCTCGAAGAGTCCAAGATCGGATCCTCCGGCGATCAACATCAAGACGCCACGAGCGCCATCGATAGAGGCTTCAAGGAGTGGACTTGCAATCGCAAGTTCGGCTGCGCGTATCGCGCGAGCCTCACCTCTCGCCGAACCAATTCCCATAAGAGCCGAACCAGCGCCAGCCATCACGCTCTTCACATCTGCAAAGTCGAGATTGATCAATCCTGGGGTTGTAATGAGATCAGTGATTCCCTGAACGCCAGCGAGAAGGACGGCATCCGCACTCTTAAATGCATCCACCGTTGTGATGGTGCGATCTGAGATTGCAAGAAGTCGATCATTTGGAATAACAATAAGTGTGTCCACTTCTGCACGAAGGTTTGCAATACCTTCTTCAGCTTGAGCGGTGCGATGCTTCGCTTCAAAAGAGAATGGTTTTGTTACAACGCCGACAGTGAGTGCGCCAAGATCCTTTGCGATCTTTGCAACGATAGGTGCGCCACCAGTTCCGGTTCCGCCACCTTCGCCTGCAGTTACGAAGACCATATCTGCACCACGCAGCATCTCTTCAATCTCTTCGACATGTTCGAGTGCAGCTTGTCGACCAACTTCAGGTGCAGCACCTGCGCCAAGACCACGAGTTGATTTGCGACCGATATCTAACTTCACATCTGCATCAGACATAATTAACTGTTGTGCATCAGTATTGATTGCAATGAACTCGACACCTTTAAGTCCTGCTTCAATCATGCGATTAACAGCATTCACACCGCCGCCGCCGATTCCGACGACCTTGATTACTGCAAGATAATTCTGCGGTGTTGCCACAATATGCCTCTTTCCATTCTCTAAATCTCTACTTGAGAGTTAAAGTAAAAGTAAATCCGATAGCAGAAAGTAAAGGTGCCACCGCTCTCGTGCAATGACCGACACGAAATGCACGACCTTATTTTGTAATGGGGGCGAGTGGATCTGAAAGATCAAAGAGTATTGATTGTGCATTCTCTTTCATTGCAACTAACTTTTCGAAGACCTGAATTTTCAGCGCTATATCTGCAGAATTCCCCCACATAATCGTGATGGTTCTCACCGAAGCTTTCTTACCCGTTGTTACAGCCATATCTTGGCTAAGTGTCATGGTGATCTGCCCATCTGATTTCACCGCAAAGGTCTTGGCACGATCGAGATAGCTAGCGGGTAGAACGGCCAACAATTGTGCAATTGATTGCTTTGCGGAAGTAGATGTCGTCTGTAACGCAATGGTTGGGATATTCGTGTAGGTCAATGGTGAAGTGAAGTCATTTCCGGCGGAATCAAAGTAGCCAGTCGACCCATCTGCGAGTTGATAGGAAGCGACCGGGACCTTCTCCACAATATGAATCGTTAATTCGCCATGGATCCAACTTCGGCCAACCTGACTCTTGGCGATCCAAGGATTATTGGAAATCGCCCGTTCGATTGCATGTACGTCAAGACGGGCTAACGGCTGACCGATTTTTACACCTGGCTTGCCGGTTTCTATCTGCTGAGTTATTACCTCCGATTGAGACCATCCACTAACTGCGATCCTCTTCAAAGAGAGTAGGTGTGACCAGCCGAGCAAGTACGCAAGAAGCGAGAGTAGGAGGATCGATAAGAAGACCCCAGGAAAGTATCGGATACGAGAAAGCTTTATCCGAGGAGATCTCGATCCTCGCTTCGACCTTTTGCGAACTTTGAGTTTCATCTATTGGGCAAGCGATTTCACAATAACGGGGGCTAACGAACTGACATCCCCAGCGCCCATAGTCATGATCAGGTCGTTCTCCTTAGCGCCTTCGGTGACCGCTTCAACGACTGCGACCATGGATGGTTCATAATGAACTTTCTCGCTCGACATCTGAGAGGAGATCAAAAGCGATGAGACGCCTGGAATCGGATCTTCACTGGCTGCATAGACTTCCAAGAGATAGATCTCATCGGCTAGATCAAGAGCCTTGGCGAACTCTGATGCGAAAGCCTGCGTACGGCTATAGCGATGAGGCTGGAAGATGACGATCAACCGCCCTGCTCCAACGTACCGACGAGCGGTCTCTAGCGTCACTCTAATCTCTGTTGGATGGTGGCCGTAATCATCGACGACCCTTACTCCCCCAACTTCCCCCTTCAATTCAAAGCGGCGTCGAGATCCAGTGAATGTTGCGAGTCCATCGAGAATCGATCGAGCAGGGATATTAAGAGCATCGCTGGCTGCAAGTGCAGCGAGGGCGTTGAGGAGATTGTGATGTCCCGGAACCTGCAGTTCTAGCTCGCCAATGACTTTACCGTTGTGAAGTACGCGCGCCGCTGATGACCCAGCGTCAAGTGCGATCCTTGTAATCTGCCAATCATTCTCGCCCTCGCCATATGTTGTGATGGTGAGATCGCTGCGGCCCATGGACTTGATTCGCTCGAGAAGTTCTCGAACTCCAGGATCATCGCCACACGCAATTAAGAATCCATTGAAAGCGATAGATCCAATGAACTCTTCAAAGAGAGCATAAATAGATTCAAGATCGGCAAAGTGATCTACGTGATCGAGTTCGATATTTGTAATGACCGCACCGAGCGGCTTATAAGCAAGGAATGAACCATCACTCTCATCTGCTTCTGCCACAAAGATATCCCCTGAACCAAAGTAGGCATTTACCCCTGATGCATTAATCATGCCGCCGATCGCAAACGAGGGATCTAATCCGGCGCTTTGCAGTGCAACAGTAAGCATTGAAGTCGTCGTGGTCTTTCCGTGGGTTCCGGCAACTGCGACCGAACGCTTCCCATTCATGAGAAGGGCGAGAGCTTCTGCTCGAGCCATCGTTGGAATCTCTTGACCGAGTGCGGCAGCACGCTCCGGGTTATCTGCTGCGATTGCGGTTGAGAGAACAAGAAGATCAACGCCTTCAACATTCTCTGCCTTATGGCCTATGAAGATTTTCGCGCCCATCGTGCGTAGGTTCTCGGTCACCGTAGATTCTTTAAGATCCGAACCAGAGACTTCGATTCCCTGAGAGAGCATGATCTTTGCGATCCCGCTCATGCCAGCGCCGCCAATACCTATGAAGTGGACCCGCTTGCCTCGAAGTTGATCGAGCGTGGTTGGCATGATCATCGCCCACTCCCCGCCCTCAGCGCCTGCAGCACGAGCGCGCCGATCTTGGCATCTGCATCTTGGGCGAAAGCCGGACCAGGTGCGCGGGCCTTGAATGCATCTGCTGATTTCACGTAAGAGATGAAGTGCTCAGAGAGATATCGCGCAGTGAAATCGCGCTCATTAACAACAATGGCGCCACCTCGATCTCTCAGTTCGTTGGCATTTGTACTTTGCTCACCGTTGCCAATTGCCAGTGGCACTATTACTGCGAAGGTTTGAAGTATTCCAAGTTCGGCACACGTCACTGCCCCACCACGAGTGATGGCAAAGTCGCAGGCAACTAAGGTCTCTGGTAAGTCCGAAATGTAATGGAGCGGAAGATAGTTCTTGGTACGAGCTGGAAGAACATTGGCCTTGCCCACCGAGTGCACGATTTGTATCCCCGCTAACGATGTCTGGGGCAAAATATCAGCAATGACACGATTAATGGCTTGCGAACCCTGTGAGCCACCCACGACC
>Ga0214201_1000113_pt1 | contig 34848 bp, 29 predicted proteins | sample TroBogEpilimnion_32_FD_153039 | JGI IMG/M metagenome (GOLD analysis project Ga0214201, IMG submission 153039) | Freshwater microbial communities from Trout Bog Lake, WI - 29MAY2009 epilimnion | ecosystem: Environmental > Aquatic > Freshwater > Lake > Epilimnion/Euphotic zone | place: Trout Bog...
ACCCTTTATCTTTATTTTCCATGACATAGGGTATGAGGAAAGCTGGTTCTTTCGCCGTTTCGACAAGCTATGGCCTGAAGATCAGAAGATGCCAATGGTCTATCTGGAATCCCATGGCGGTAACGGCGTTGTGGGAATGGAGGTAGGTCGCATCCTGCATAAGCACCGAGCTGTTGTTGCTACCGGTAACCCTTTTACTGGGATAGATCGGTTTTCGTGTGACTCTGCTTGCTCCTTAATTGCAATTGGAGCTGTTGAACGCCATTTAAAGCAGGTAGGACTACATTCTGGACATTACGTATTTGATGAATGCAAAAAGACCGAATGGAAGACACCAGTAGCGCAAAAAGATATGGATGAACTCGAAGCATATCTGAATGACGTTGATGCAGATCCGGAAGTGTATCAACTCATCTCTGATACATCATGGGATAAATTAACCGTCCTAGACTTTGACGAAAATGTGCCAGCAGACGAACAATTGATCGCCAGAATTGGCTATCATATGGATCCATCACCTAATTTTCCTGACGAGGGATTTAAAAAGGCACCTAAGCATGGCGAAAAGACAATTGAGGATGTTACAAAATATGCCATCGAGATGGGCAGCAACGAAGCTATTCTTGGCTTAGCCCATCATTATCTCTGCGAGGCGGGACCGCAAAAGCCTAATTACCAAGCGGCAGTAGATGTCTTAAGGATAGGGGATCAAAAAAACATATATGAAGCAACCTATAGGCTAGCCAAATTATATGAAGAAAAGAAAATTGGTCATAATAGAAATAACCAATCACTGGCCCTTTACCGCCAGGGTGCCGCATTCGGCTATTCGCCATCAGCAGTAAAGCTAGCTTGGATATACTATAACGGTCGAGGCGTTAGTAAGAACTACGCCAAAGCACGTTATTGGTTCAATGAAGCAGCAAAAGCGGGAAATTTCGAAGCCTATGGAGTGCTTTGTAAAATGCACTTCAAAGTAAAAGGCGTAGAACGGGATGATGTGGAAACCTATAAATGGTGTGATCTAGCTATCGCAACTCTTCGCTCCGGGCCGGAAAAAAATCAGGCTGTGGAATATATACATCGTCTGGCAGACCGCATGACAGACGACCAAATCGACAAAGCTACGCGAGAAGAAGCAAACTACCATGGATATAACCGCGATAGCTGATCGTATCATATAAATTATTAAAGAATAGTCTTAAATTATTGGATCCTCCGAGCTTTCTATTATGAGCCTTACCTCTCGTTTAATAATGTCCTTAACTGTATCTTTAGTCTCGTTTGGATTTACCTTACCAACAAAGGCATTTCCAATTGTTGCCGAAGAATGTCGAAACGATGCAGTAGCCTGCGCTAAAAGCGGAAAGCTAGATGTTATTTCTATCTATGGCATAATAGGGCGGGAAGATCGTACTTTTTTTGAAGCTATCGATCAGGCCATTCCTGAGGATAAACCATTTCCCAAAATCTATCTAAATTCTGAGGGCGGATTAGCGAATGAAGCAATAACTATAGGACGAATTTTACGAAAGCGAAATGCAACTGCCTTAAGCGGATCTCCATTTTTCGTTGATTATTTCGTTGAGTGCAGTTCGGCATGTACATTTATAGCGGCTGGCGCCACGACGAGACAACTCGATCATATTGGTCTGCATAGCGGATATATAAGTGTGTATAACGGCCCAAGAGCATGGCATGACGATCCCTTGACACCCGAGATACTAGATATTGATTTTAAGTATCTCGACGAAATGGGCATTAACCCTGAGATGAAGGATATCATTAAAGCAACGCCAAGCGATAACATGGCTAATTTCTATTTTGACCCAAGGGCAGACTTGGAGGGGCAAAAAATTATCGAACTTGGATTTCGAATGCTCGGTGGACCACCAACAACTCTCCCTACAATGCCGATATATTTACCAGATGTTTATAAAGCACGAGAAGAGCGTCTTAAAAATGCAGTTGAATATGGGTTTGTTTCTGCAATCCCGCATGCCGTTCAAGAAAGTCTAAAGACATCATCAGGAAAGCCAATCGATTACAAAACAGGTAATTACTGGTTAGAATTGGGTGCTAAGCAAGATCATGTTTGGAGTCTGTATAATCTGGGAGTAAATTATCAATTTGGTAGAGGTGTAAAAATTGATCTTAAAAGATCGGCTGAGCTCTATCTAAGGGCCGCACGGTTGGGGATGGGGCCAGCTCAAAACAATATTGGCTGGAACTATTATAAAGCAATCGGCGTAAAGCGCAGTATACCTGAAGCCGTATTTTGGATCACGCGGGCAGCTGAACACGGTGAACCATTTGCCTATGGCTCTCTATGCGAGATGTACGATGCTGGCGATGTCTTTGAGCGAAATGATATCGAGGCTTACAAATGGTGCAAACTGTCAGTCGATCAAGAACCAAAAGGTCATGTTCGGGATAATGACATTAAGATACTATCAAAATATCGTAAGAAGCTGAGCTTATCGGATTGGGATATAGCCGAAAATCTCGCCCGTAAATGGTCTCCACTACAAGAAACAAGATACCCGAACGTTGCCGATACAGACGACGAAGGATGAAGTATTATACTCAGCCCCATCGTATATCTGACTTTCTGATTACACAGGTTCAAAGCAATTATCTTCCGACACATACCCTCTGCACTCTGCACCCTTCATCCGACGGCATCAGCGTTATCGAGCGCGGCAGTTTCAATGCATTACGAAACAGTCGTAGAGGCGTTTCTAACATTTGAGGATAGCATGTGACATGCTTATTTAGCAGAACAATTTCACTCAGTTCGCAAAAGCAATAAAAAAGCACCCAAAAATATCGGCTATACTGCTTGTAGTTTACCCTTAAATATTCCCTTCAGCTCTCACTTTTTTGTTAATCGGTATTGATTTAGCATGATCAGAGTTCTGTTTATCCGTCGTCCGAAATAGAAGCGAGCGAACCTTTGAGAACATCTCTAGTTTTTCCATTCTTTTTCTAGTTTTCCTAAAATCATAGACCAGTATGGCCTCTTTCTCGAACTCCAATGCTGATCTTTGATAGGGCCAATCCGGACTTGGTGAGGTAAGAGATGCCATAATTTTCCCTTATACTGATTCTAGCATTTTCTGCTTATTTAGCGGTCTAACCAAAAAGAGTTGAGATTTTTTGACAAAAAGCGATATGGAAAATAGAGGTATTTAGATATGGCTGCTAAATAAAATTATGAAAACATCGCCAATCAATCTGGCTGCACTTTGTGAGTGAATCTAAGAATTTTGATAGCGCCATCAATTACCAACGATCAAGTTATCATTGTATTCATTTTTTAGTTTATCGCTGCCAAGTTATAGGTTTTCAACTCGCACATCATGTAGTACTGTATACTCTAAAATTAAATTGATTTTTCACTGTTAAATACTCACGGGCCGTGGAGTAATTATGTCCACATCTGCAGAACGAATGCGTACTCACCGTCAGCGTCTTCAGCGGGGCCTGAAATGCGTCACCATTGAACTACGTACCAGCGAAATTAAAGAACTGATTAGGCGCGGCTTCGTTACGGAAGGAATAGAAACATCCACAGAAGCAATACGCAAGGGTCTTTATTCGTTCTTGGACCATAATCTATCGGCACGCTTATAGCCCATGTATTTTATTCAGCCGCCTAAACTCATCAGCACGAGACAACTGAAGGCAGCACGCGCCTTAGCTGGCCTTACACAGCGGGATTTGGGGCAACTGATGGGCGTTGATGAACGGCAAATCAGATTTTGGGAGAAGCGCATCCCAACTCAAAGCCGAAAACGGCGCTTGCTGGAGCAGGCGTTAGAGAAAGCAGGCATTGAATGTTTTTCAAACCCTCAGATTGGCGTTAGGGTTTGTGACGCGTCAATATAAATCCTGCATTAATGTGAACAATCTCCACAAAGCGCATAAACCCGCTGTTGGCCTTTTTCTGCACATTATCGCGCGCGCGTGACCGCTATCAGGAGGGTTTAAAAAATAGCCTAATGGATGCAGTAAATTACAAATAACTAACAGGCTGTATCTTAGCCTATAATTAGGCCACTATATTGCTACTAAATCCCGAAAATTATCCAACCCCTATCAACCACATGTTACACGTCACAGGGACCGACCTAATTACCTACATCCAGTACGGTCCTAATTCCAAAGAAACTAAGTTAACAGTTGGCGCCGATGGAAATAGCTCGAGAAAGGCCGCGGTCATCTCATGGCGCATAATATCACTAATGACGGCTGATATCTGCGGATCATCTGGGACAATCAATACGACTTCATCGTGAATGGTGGCAACAAGATCGGCTTCATATCCCTTTAGCGCTTCATCAATAAGCGTTAAAGCGCGCATCATGATTTCGGCGCTGGAGCCTTGTACCGGGTGGTTGACGGCATAAGCCCCATCAAACCCAATTAGCTTGTCCCGATAAAACGGCATATCTTCGTCTAAGTCATCGGCGGGTAATGCGTCCCATTTCCACCGCCAACGACGTCCTGCAGCTGTATAGGTGAAACCGTCCCTTTTAGATTGTTGGCTAAAGCGATCCTGCCAATGCGCAAGATCGGGATACCCATTAAAAAAACGACTACGAAGGGCACAGGCCTCCTCGAAGGAAACATCAGGCATAAAATTGGTCCTCAGATAATTGAAAAAGCCTTTGTTCCCCATTCGGTAAAGCAGACCAAAGTTGCAGGGCTTGGCGCGTTGTCTTTCCTCATTGGTTACATCTTCCGGACGCTCTTTTCCTGATAGACGCATGGCTGTCGCAACATGAGCATCAATTCCCGCCGCAAAAGACTGGCGTAGGATACTGTCTGAGCCAATAAACTCACTGATCAATTCACCAACAACCCTAAGTTCAATCTGGCTGTAGTCTGCCGATAAGATGAGTTTACCTGGAGGGGCCGCAAAAATCTGCCGAAAATTCTTCTGCCGCCCATTTGGCATTTGCTGAAGATTAGGACTATGCGAAGAAAAGCGTCCCGTACTTGCCCCGGCTATCCAAAAGCTTGCGTGAATACGACCCGTAACGGGGTTGATGTTGTCAAGCAGCTTGTGGCCAAACGTATTGAGGAGTTTTTGTATAGCCCGTAATTGAAGCAGTTCGGTTAGGCCCGGAAAGTGCCGGTTCAATGACAAGTGCTGGCGTGTGGTCACTAATTTACCGCTATCAGTTTTTGGCCAAGCCAGTTGCTCATCCGCTGTTAAGACGGATTGAAGATGGGTTTGTAGATCAGTGGCTTTCCCAGAAACCAGTAAGGGGGCCTTTTCTTGAAGCGCCTGATAGGCTAAACTGAAATCAAGTTCCCACTCCTTGATTTGGGCAAGGTGGGTTTCTTGATTGATTGGCATACCATTAAGTTCCATTTTAGCGGTTGCTAAAATAACATCATCGGCAATGGCTTGGGCCTGATGGTCAAATTCGTCAAAATTCTCTTGCTGGGTTTGCCAAAGAAAATAACAAAAGACTGCATCTAATGCCGCGTATTCCAACTGTTCTTGGGATAAAGCATTAACCGACCAGTCGGATGCGCCAAACGTTTTGGGAATGACTATGTTATAATTGATTTTTACCGCATCCCCTAAGGATGGGCGTTGGCCGTCGGTTAGCCAGTGCGCGGTCATAACATCAAATATACGACCCGACGGGAATATACCGGCTTCGTGAATAAGCCTTTTGACCTCAAAAACCGCATTAAAAATAGCAAGTGGCCATTTAAAAAGTTGCTCAATATCACTCCACTTTATACTGCGCATGTCAAAGATGTAACAAGGGCCAGCTCCGGCCCAAATCTGTACAAGACGAACTTTAGAGCGATAAGGGTCAAACGCTGCTCCAGCTGCACCATCTTTTGGTTGGCGTTTGGCAAGGGTGCCATCCTTGTTAAGTTTAATAGGAATTGGCTGCTGAAACTCAGGTAAAACTTCCGTTTCAAAATCTACTCCCAAGACGCTAGGCTGCCGCTCAACGATCTGCTGTGTGCATTGCCGCGCTACTTCCCGATCTTCAATATAATAAATAGGTGCTTCGGCTTTATCCAATAAGTCGCGGACAAGAGCGGCTTCCTCTTTACTGACGGAGGGAATAAACAAGCCAACAAGTTCATCTTTTCTGTGATCCAAGAAGATTGCCGTTTCGGGATTACCTTCAAAAAGAAGATCATGTGATCGGCGGTGGATCGTTCCACCTGATGCCTGATGGCGTTTGAGAAGTTGAGACACGTCACGTGGGAAAGTTTTGGTTTTAGACATGGGGGACCTTTCTCCAAAACGGAGGTCATGTGTTCTGTCTGTTCCAATCTGTTTCAGATGGGAGTGAGACAGACATCATGTTGAATTTAATGAGAAAATTTCTATCTGTTCCGCTATTTCAGCGTTTTGGCCTAAGGTCCTTCTGCCAATTTAATTTGAGTCAAAATGGCATACCAAAACCCACCTCCGCCGATAAAAACATTGGGTGGTGGTATAGAAAATTTAAAAATATTCCGGTGGTGGCTTGTCCAAAAACCGTGAGATAGTGAAATAGACGACACATTATCATTTAGTTTCAGGGGCTTATCTGTCTCACGGCCAATTGGAACAGTCTGAGATAGACGAGCAGACCTTTTATCAGCCGTTTGATTGAAATAAGTGATCATGGACCACCTACCGAATGAAGTAATGAATCGGGGTCCGGTAGAAACGCCGTTAATGGCTCCCCAAGTTTTCTCTTGAGAAACAGCCGCATTGGCTTTCTTGGTCGGGTTTCGTTATTGCCTATCAATTCCATATCAACGGCTTTTTGAATGGCACGAAAAGCACCACTTCTCCCGATCCCTGTTTTTGAACCTATTTTTTGGGCGGTTATTTCTAGTTCTGGCCCGCCAGTGTTTTGTTGTATGCGGTTGAATACACTTGTATTTGAACCCTTGTTTTGCCCCATCATTTGGCTTTCTACATATTCCACAACCATGCGGACATTATCGGGAATACCTTGACCGGAAGACTCCGCAAAAACCTTCAGAAAAATCGGGTATGCAATGGCATAATCTGCCACCGTCGCCACAACCCGTCCTTGAGCATCAAGAGAACGCTGGGCCTGATACAGAATGGCCACCGTTTTAATGCAGGTAAAAAGGGCCGTAATGTCTCTTCTGAAGCGAACCATTGTTGGCGGTATTTTAGCAACAATTTGATCGGCATAGAGTATGACAGCATCATTTGGTCCCAGCGACAGCCATTTTTGAAAATTATGCCATTGGGCCAAATCACTTGTTGAAGACGATACTCCCGCCGCCTGTTTAGCAATATTGTGCATGACAGCGCGGGTTTGATTGCTGTTTTCCGAAACATAGAAACTAAGCATTCTTGTTTCGTTTTCGGTATGTAATTCACCCGTTGTCGTAATAATGAGTGAAATAGGACCTTCGCGAACAATCTTCTCAACCCTTCGCCCTGTTGGCGAATCGCGGTCTTCAACCGTCGTCATGTGGACAATTTGCCCCTCACTGATGAGCGTGCGGAGGAGCATTGAAAAAATACTATTTTCATCGGCTTGGAGCTGATTAGCTTCATAAACGACAAGGACGCTATGCGCCAAAGGTTTTTGATCGTAGACAAGGGCTAAAGCGCTACTTGTTGATAGATAATTGACGTTATCGGTGCCAATAAGATCCAATGTTTTGGTTACAGTATATGATTTACCCGAAGAACTAGCCCCCTTAATTAGAGGATTTATCGGCATGTTGGTTATCCGACTCGTTGCTGCGATATAAATTAAAGCTATGATAGCCTCTTCATTAACCACACCGCGTGCCTGAACGGCCCTCACGACTGAATCCATCAACTGAGGGTCTTGTGCAATATGTTTAATACGAGGCCAAAGCTCATCCCTTATGGCCTTGCATTCTTCGGCAGATGGCTCTTGTATTGTTTGGATAGTATTTCGTTCTGGTCCTTTGGGACGATCAGTGTCCAACTGCTTCTTAATTTGGTTCCACGTGCTAGTTAACGCACGTTTTCCGCCAGCAGCGTCTCCAAAGGTTTCAACTATTTTTTGAACAACCAAGTCGCGGAGCATTAGGCTTGCACCGGCAGAAATCAATTCGAAGAAGTGGTTCTGTATAGTCGTTAGTCCCGGGACTATATTCTCATTTTGATAACCGCCAATAAATTTTTGACTCAAACCCAAAAGTTTGTCGTCGTCAGCTTCCCCACCGGCTATTTGACCAATAGCCATGATCAGCGACGTATCAGGATGTTCCACGTGGAAGGATATTTCGTTTGTATCACTCGTATTGTGTTCAAATTTCATTACTGCCTCCTACTGCATATCTAAGATAAAGCGAGGGTGGTTCGGGTAAGACTTGCTTCGTAAGCGGAGCAATGCAGAGTTAAAATTATCGGGCGTAAATCCGTCCCAACCTGAAAAATAATCTTCAAATAATTGTAAAATTTCTGGATCGGTTAGACCGCGACTAACTGCGGATGAAATCACGACCCAGCCAGTTTCGTTTCGGTTACCTTTTTCCGCTTCGCGCAAAACTATTTTTGCGGCAAATACAAAAGATCCATAACGACGCACCAAGGCACGCAGCCTATCACCGACTGTTAGTATTTGACTGCCCAAACTGTTGTGACCGCCCCCGGTCATGTGAATACGCCGCGGTACGACTTCAAAAAGCAAACGTGTAAAGCTTTCAATTTGATACGGGCTAATAAGCGGAATTTCTGATGAATCCGGATCAAGATCGAACGGAGACGATTTTGTCCAAACATAAGGACCGTTAGCTCTTGCATGCCAACCATAAGCAACGAATTGACCTGACCCTGAAAATATTTCTACTGGGTGATATTTGCGAGAAGCAATTCCGCCCCGATTACGGTAAATAGCAATGGATTTTGGCGGGTATCCAATTCTGATGAGTGGCGTTTCACCAAATATCCGGTCACGAAGGTCTTTGGCAAACTCGGCATGAACGATGTCTTCAATATCCAAATCAATCGCCACAATTTCAGGTTGGACAGCTAAACAGCAGCAGAACTCTTCTGATGGCACGTAATCGGAAATCGTTGCATTAAGATCATCGAGATCCCACGGAGCCGTATTTAGACCCGACCATCCTTTCATGGCAGGTCGTTTTGTTTCTTGATATCCGGGGAAAGGCCGCCATCCCCGCCCAGCAAGTTGCTGAGCGGAAACGGCAAAAGTTGTACAGGCGGGCATTATGCCGCCTCCCTTATAATAATTTCTAACAAGGTGTTTGAGCGATGACCATCTTTTGGGCTAATTGCGTCCGCAATTCTTCCCGTAAAACGAGTACCAACTAACTTACTAATTGTTTCACTGGTAATGTCATCTGTTGGCAGGTTTGCAAATATCAGAAGGGACTCCAAAAGCGCCTGCTCACGGTTAACTAAGGAAGCCAAGCCGGGTTCCAGAGCCTGCACCATTACTGGGCGGGTATTTAAAATAACCCCTGATTCTTGATCTTCCAGATCAAGCTTCAATAGTATCTTGTCGTGTAATTCTACAAAGCGAGCTGCTTTAATTTCAAAGTCATAAACACCGCCGTCGAGAACGATGGGTATTCGTTGCGAAGCGCCAGTAACATTAATTTTAACTGGGGCTGAGCCGGTATTAAATTTTGGTCGTGTAAAAGGCTTCATAACCGTAATCCTTCTTGTTAGATGGTAAATAAGTGGATGGTAGAGCTAGAGGCGTGGGTGAAACTAACAAAAGCTACTCCTTTAAATTGCCCATAAAGGGGCATTACCGATTGGCGAAAGCACCAAACGGATTTCGTAAATGTGAATGAGCGAAAGCGTTTCTTGCTTCTCGTCAGACGCAGAAATGAAGTTGTGGCAGATAGAGATATGCATGGCATGTCATAGTGAGGGCCTTGGGGAAGACCGCACCGCCATTGCCTGCTGCACGTTTAAATGCTATATAAGCGTTGCTGAAGCCACTTATATTTGACATCCTGGGTCGTGCCTCAAGGTGGCGATCCGGGAAGTCATTTTTTTAAAGGTAACGCGGCAGGTGGATTATTAATGTTAACATCAAACCCAGCGGTTGATGTAACTGTTACGCTCAGCTGATTCTCAGCCCAAGCAATAGTGTCACTCCACCTATAGAGTGGCCGACTTCCAAACTTCTGAAATGGCGGTCCTCCGCCTCTCGACGCTTTAGTTGCCAGCGTCTTAGCCTTTATTGGATAACCGGCTTCTGTTAGCGCAATAGCAGTCATATCGCGCGTGAGAAGAGGATCATTAGAACGAAAATCAAATGTCATATCTGCCACCTTTTGCATATACGGGGGGACCCGCTCGTCTGCTGTGGTGACAGTCATGAGACATATTAAAATCGCGGTCCAAAATTGCAAATTAGCGGCGATTATTTAGCCGCGATTTATTTTGGCGATTTTTTTGGGCCGTCCCCGCCCTGGCGCATTGTTTCCCATTACCTCGGTAAATTCGCTTCTCAATAAGTCTCGGGGGATGCCACAGTTTTCTTTGTCGCAGTACTTTTCTAACCCCTTTTTTGTGGGACTTTCTCCTGCAGTGCGCGCCAGTTTTATATAAAGCACCACAATATCATGCACTTTTTTCTTAGAAATTCTTTTTGGTATTGATTGAGACGCTTTCACAAGCTGGACCACCTCTCCTGGCTTTGGCTCAGCCCAAAATTCTGGTCGAATGTATCCCTTGGCTTTTATCCAGTTCGTAAAGTCTCGTTCTGCTAGCTTGGCTGTAGAAATAATAGGCCTAATAAAGTCGAACGCGCTATGCTCCCAATGTTTGGCAATATCTTCAAAAGCATGGTTACAATGCTCATCTGACCATTCATCAGGACTGAGACTGGGAACTTTTAAAATTGGTCCTATAAATACGTCGGCGCTCCCATCTGGATACTCCCACACCGTCTGCGGTCTTGGCTCACCGTCTATCCAAAAAAGCGGCCCGGCTGCTGTGCTTTTGAACAAGGCACCAATAGTCTTTACACGAGTTATGCCCCCCAAGAATTGTAATTCACCCCTCCACCAGGCCTCAATGAGAAATCTCTCAAGTTCTTTCGACGTCTTTCTAGGTTTTATTTCTTGAGACCAGTCGTCTGCTACTTCCAATAAACTTAGGTTTTGATCGGCAGCTTTCGGGTACATCAATGGCTCCATCTGACTATCGCTAATTAAGCGATGATCCCTAATTCGGTACAATTAGTTCAAATAAACTAAAATATATTCAAATTTATTCCTTCTGTTCCATTAAGGACCATGTCCGATCGGCAATGCAATCGGCTGCAGCTAGTAAAACGGTATCTGCTGAATGAATATAGCGAGACGTAATAGTGCGTCCTCTATGTCCAATGAGTGCTGCAATAGTTGACTCAGAGTAGCCGAGATCAGATGCTAACGAGGCAAAACTATGCCTTAAAACATTGGGTGTTATATCATCGGGAACGCTGCCAAGCCTGGTTATCCTGTCCCAAATCTTTCTGAAGCCCAGCATTGGTCCGTCACCTCTTGTTGCTGGAAACACCAAACCTTTGCGATTTGGAAATTGGCTTAAAATTTCACAAGCTATGTTCGGGAGGGGCCTAAGCGACCTACCTGTTTTAGTATCAGGTAGAATGGCGGTCCGTCGTGTCAGGTCTAATTCTGACCACAAAAGGCCGACCGCTTCACCGGAACGCCAGCCAGTTAAGGCTAGAAATCGGACTAAGTTAATGGCGTAAGGCCAAAGATTTGAAGATTCGGCTTCCCTAATAGCCATACCCAACTTGCCATATTCATTATTTGTGAGGCGACGCTCACGAGTGCCGTCAGCGAAGCGAATTACACCATGAACTGGATTATCAGCTCGGAAATTAGCTTTCACGGCATACTCAAAAATGGCGCCTAACAACCCAACGGTGCGCGTAGCGGTTCCTTTGCCGCCCCGAACATGGGCAAGGCCGCGTTTCTTTGCAGTTTTTGTACGCCCAGCAGTCTTTCCTCCAGCAACATCGTGCATAAATCTCTCAATATCGGCCTTTTGAACCGATGGAACCTTCATTGATCCCAATAATGGCTTAATGTGACGTTCTATTCGTCCTTTGTCAGTGGACAAAGTTGATGCCTTTTTGGCTATTTTTCGTCGGGTAAGTAGGTGGCCTGCTTCAGCATCAGCAAGATATTGATCGCACAGTTCCGAGACTGTCGAAGCCTTCCGCCTAGCAATCTTATCAGCTGACGGGTCTTCTCCCGCAACCACGCCGCCAAGTACCCGCCGTGCTTCCTCCCTCGCCTCATCTGGCGTCCATGGAGCGCCGTGCCGTCCAATTGTCATCCACCTCTGGCGACCTTCGTTCGTCCTGTATTTAAGAATATAAGCAATTGCATCGCTTTTTTGGCGACGTGCCCCAAAGCCAGGCACCGAAGCATCCCAGATTGTTTCGCCGAGGCCAAGGCCGCGAATATCGCGTAACCCAATCCGTTTTCCGCTCATTATGCCTGCCACCTGTTTGCTAGCTACCGATTAGCTACCAGAATAGCGCAAGTGGCATCAAATGAAAACATACATGATCAGAAAAAAAATATAGTATTTACAACGAAAATATGTCTAAAATCATTCGCCAACATACACAATCAAAGCTAAAGAACTGCCCTCCGAAGGCAAAGGTCACACGTTCGAATCGTGTCGGGTGCGCCATTTGCGAACAAAACCACTAACATTTGCATTGCCAGTATTTTGCCCTGCAATGACGGCAGCGAGCGTGGCTTTATCGCCAATAATGCTGATTTTATCGTCATCGACGCGGATTTCCGAGATGACGGCGCGCAGATAGGCCTTTTTGGCCTGAACATCGCCATTGTCGATTTTATCGCGCATCAGATTTGTGAAGGCCGTAACACGCTCCGGCGTGATGGAAGTGCGGCTGTTAAATTGTTCTGCTATCCGATCAATGGAGGCCTGAGCGAGATCGCGCTCGGCTTTGAGCGTCTTGATCCGATCTCTAAGCTGATCATCGAGCTCGACAATTCCGTCTTCGATGGCGCGGTAGAGACGACCGAGCTTTTCATCTTTCTGGGCGAGTTCGGCTTTTAATGCTGTCCTGCGTTCTTGTACGGCACTGTCTTTGGTTGATTGACGTTCGAGCAAGGCACCAAGAATCGTTGTCATACGATCAGGGACCAAGAGTTGGGATTTGACGTTATCGAGAATGAGCGTGTCGAGCTTGCCCATCGGGACGTGGCGACCCTTGCACACCGATTTGCCTTTCTGATGGCATCCAGCGCAGGTGTAATAGGCATAGGAGCGATGCCCGCGGGCGGTACCAGTGCGGGTCATTCCGGAACCACATGAGGCACATGTTGCTAGTCCCGTAAGCAAGGTAGGTCCATTCACAATGCGGGGAGCCGTAGCCTTCGGATTATTGTGGGCAAGCTTGGCTTGAGCCTTAACGAATAGGCTTTGTGGAATAATCGCTGGCACATCGATCTCGACAATGGTCGATGGATCGTGAAGCGTGCCTGTCTTGGAGTTTCTGCGGCCATAGGGCCATTTGCCTGTTGCATAGCAGCAATTGGTCAAAATGCCGTGCACAGGACCGATGCCGAAGGTTGCGCCTTTACGGGTTCGATACCCGTGTGAATTTAGCCATTTGGTGGTTTCTTTGATCCCTAAGGCGCCGGTTCGCTGATCGCCTTCGGTGTAGAGTTGGAAGATCAATCGGACGAGTTCGGCTTCAACCGGATCAATACCCAGTTTCTTTTTAATTTTGGATCCGCGCCGCTCGGCCTCAATGATTTTATAGCCAAGGGGCGGGGTAGCCCCGTTCCAAAAGCCCTGCTTGGCGGATTCGCGCATCGAGCGGGTGACGTTCTTGCCGTTCTCGCGGGAGGTATATTCGTCGAAGATGCCGATGATCTGCCGCATTAATTGCTGGGAGGGATCATCACCTGTTGGTTGCGTCATCGAGACAACATCAACGCCATATTTTCTGAGCTTGCGGATCGTCATCTCCATCTCGGCGCCATTGCGGTAAAAGCGCGAGAAGGAATGAACGCAGATGACGTCAAAGGTTCGCTCAGGACTTGCAGCCTGCTCAAGCATTTTTTGGAAGATCGGTCGCTTGTCATCGGTCGCCGATGCACCTGGCTCGACAAACTCGGTTACCACCTCCCAGCCTTGTGCTTGGCAGTAGCGGGTCGTCATGTCGCGCTGTGAGGGTAACGAGACATCATTCTCGGCTTGGCGCCCGGTGCTAACGCGCAGATAGAGGGCCACCCGCTTGATGAGGGTCGGAGCCAACGGGCGAGCGGATGAGAAGGCCATTATCTATCGTCTCCGTGAGGGGATCGAGGCTAGCGCGGAGTGCGCGGGATGCAAGGGCAAGAGGGCCCTGCCGAACGCGTTCTGCACAGGTCGAGCGCTATGTTGGCAGGTTGGGACATTAACCGTCGAGAACCGATGCCAGATCGTCTCCGAGCAGTTGTAGGATCGCATCGAGTTCAGCTGTCGATATTGGAAGATCGGAGAGGAGGTCGGACGTGACGTCTGGCGCCCAATCGGGAAGTTTCTTGCGTGGACGCGGAGCAAGCAACCGGCGGTCAGGATCCAGATGCCGCAAGCCAAGCCGCGGCAATCGCTCGCCGGCCTTGTGGCTGGAGCGTATTGCTCTGGTCTCGACGTGATTGATTCGCGGCTCTTCCATGCGGCCAAATTGACAGCCTCACGCGCGAGAACCGATCCGGAAAGGTCGACAAGATTCACTGAGGTTTCTCTACAAGAATGCGCAATTTGAAATTTGGCGAGGACATGTTGGCGGCGTGGCGCTTTTTGTCTTCCCGAACGCGTTTGACGAGGGCTGGCAAAATTTTGTCGAGCCCATCATAAGAAAGCCTGCAGGCCTCAAATACCGCTTCGCAAAACTCCACAAACTTGCCGCTTTGAGCAATCGTCGGCTTTTTACCCAAAATATCCTCGGCCTCGTAAATCAGCCAATAGGCGAGATAGCGTCGAAGCATATTCGGCGCGCGTCCGCCTTTGTTCTTGCGGTCAAGCTCGATCCAAAGCCTTAACGGCTCATGAATGCCGTTGATCAGATAGGGCAGAAGAATATGGCTATGGTTCAGACCAAGCGATTCGCGTTTCGGATTTCCGGCTTCCTCAATTTGTTTTTGGTTGAGGAGGCGGTTGTCTTGGACCGCGCTGACCATTTCCAAATCGACGAAGACTGGAAACTCCTCTTTCCCCAAAGCTTTGCCGATTGCCGTGAAGTTCATGGCCAAGCCAATGAAGCTGCCAACATCATGGGGCAAAAGATGGGGAAGGTCTTTCTCGGCGCGTTTGAGTTCGCTAGCTACATCCCCGAAAAGCTTTTCCAGACGTTTGATTCGACCGATAAGCTGTGACCTTTTGGGCAGAGCGTCCATTGTGGAGCGGAACTGGTCGAGATCGGCAATCACCTGTTGCAGGACAACGGTCAGATTATGGGCTTGATCGTCGCTCAAACGGAACTTTTTGATAAGGCCTTGCCAATTCCCTTCGGTCGGAAAGGATAATCGCAGGACTTCCGTGTCAGATTTCTTTGGTGTGCTGGCCATGGTTATAGGGTCCCTTCTAATGCAGATGACGAAGCAGGTGTTAGTTCCGTCAGAGCGAGGTCGATCAACCCTTCCAGCAGGGCTGCATTGCGTCGCCCAGTTACGACCATGAGGGATTGATTGTAATGCTTGTTGGCAATGTCGGGCGTCGTATGGCCGAGGATGGTGCCAATGATCCGGGCCGATGCAGGCTCATCCCGGATAAGCGATGTGGTGACTGAATCCCGGAACCAGTGCGGCGGAATGGGTTTGCCAAAGGCCGCTTTGGTCCGCTTGCGCACAGCAACGTGCAAAGGGCCTTGGGTAAGATCGGTCCCATCGCGCGAGATCCAAAGCGCTTGGGTGGGAAGATTAGGCGCCTTGCCTGATGTGGTCAGTAGAATAGGCCGGTAATGTTCAATATACCGGGTCAGATGGGGCAAGAGGTTTTTGGGGAACGGCACTTCCATCGTGCGCTTGCCCTTCATCTCTGAAGCGCTGAAGGCAAAGTTGACCCGATCGCCCTCGATCAAAAAATTAGTACCAATCGTGAGCGAGTAGAAGTTTTTAAGCCGGAACGGACGGCGGGCGAGAAGAGCGCATATCAGACCGTCGCGATGCATCTGGGCACGTTGCAGTTCGGTGACCCCGACTTTGGCACGATAGTCCCGGTTTGGTGCTGCTTCGGCTTTGGCCATCAGTTCAAGGCCAAGACCTTCCAGTTGATCGGCGTGTTTGAGGCGGGCGATCTTGTTCCGGCTTGGGTGAGAATCAGAGCGAAGGTTTTTATAGGCATTGCCCAGCCAGTCCCAATGATCATTGGGCAAATGGGGCGTCAAGATGCGGATGGCGTCGTAGAGTTCCTGAATATGGTTGCAGACCGTCATGCTGCTCGAACCGATCGCCCGCATATCCTCGATATAGGCCAACACGGCATCCTTCGTGACGAGATCCTCGGGTGCACTGCTGCCAAGAGCCTTATCCGATAGACCTGCCTTGGCTTTGCGATGGCTTAGCCAAAGGCCATAGCCCTTTTGGGTCTTGTTGACGCTGGCTGGCCGCCATCCCGATGCCTTTGAGGGTGTGGAGAATAATCCGCCCGGATTGAAGGCTGCCTGCCACGCCACCTGATGGCGTTCCGGCCACGCAGGGATAGGGATGCATTTGGGCACAAAGATAGCGTCAGAGGGAAGCATGAGGTTCCTCCCCGCGATGGCGGTCCATGACCTTGTCGAGCCGCTTGAAGCTGTCTTGCGTCTCAAGGCCGACATAGAAATTGATCGTGGTGCGAATGTCCTTGTGGCCCAAGAGCTGGCGAACAGGTTCATATTCGCCCGGGAACGCCCTCAAGAAGATAAGCCCGACCAGATGGCGGAAGGCATGCGGGTTCAAATGATATCCCGCGTGAACCTTGATGAACTTGGTGATTTGGGCGCTAAGCGCGGCTTCGGTCTTCTGAGCCCCATTCCAGCTGATAAAGAGCGAGCCTTGATCCCTTTTACCCTTCAGAAGAAGGGGACGATAAACCTTGAGATAAAGGTCCAGAAGGGCAATCGTTGTCTTGCCGAGGGGGAAGTCCAGATCCTGCTCGTTTTTGACCTGATCGTCGGGAAGCACGATATGGCACACGGTATCACTCACCCGATGCATATGCTCATCCAGATTGAGCGACGCGAGGTTGCGCATCCGCATCGGGGCTGTTTGAAGAATTGAAACGGCAACCGCAGATTGGGCGACAACAGCGTCCAAAATACTGGGATTGGCTGGATCAAGCTTTGCCATGACCCGTGACGCCAAGCTGACAATCTTCGAGCAATGTGCGTCATCCAGAAACGGCCGTAGCTTTTTCTGGTTATTGTCGGTCATGCCCTTCTTTTTGGGCCGAAACCGGCCTTCTGCCGTTTTGAACGGTTCAAGCGCCTCGGGGCTAATATAGGCCCAGTGCTGGGCAATCAGCCGAAGCAGGCGAGCGCGGTTATAATTGTGGCCGTTCTCCTTGCCCCTTCCATCCTGCCAGAGGGTACCCAAGATCAGTTGCATTGGCTCCGGCTGAACAAGGTCCTTCAAGCTCTTCAGGGCTGATAATGGGCCGCCAGCATTCACATAAACGGTAACCAGTTGGCAGATCTTGTGAAGCCGGTCTTTTTGGGTTGCTGGGCGCAGTGCCTTGGTTTTGCGTGTGTCAAACAGCCCGTTACCGCCTGTGCGATCAATACAGGCCTTCGCATCCGCCAGAAAGCTCACTGGCAACTCTTCGGGAGCAATGGACTGGTTTTGGCGGCTATCCACTAAGCCTAGCTGCAAACCGGGCCACCCTTCGCAACCCGGGCTCAACCCGTTCCAGGTTTTGGTGACATCCCGGCGGAGCTGCTTGGCGCGTGATGGTGTCTTGCCTGTTGCGAAAGAATGAGCCTCAAAATCAGCCAAAACCTTATCGCAAACCTCCATCGGCTCCGTCCCGACCGAGGAGCAATAGAGCCCGAACTGGTTCATGAAGGATCGCTGATAGCGATCTGTTATGCCTGACACCAACAGCTCCCACGAAGCAGACAAAGCCTGTCCGGCCTTGGAATCCTGGGCAATTGGGCCGTTGTGGGTAGCGGGAAGATGTGTCATGAGCGTCTCCTTGATGAAAGTATATAATACAGAAATGGGGCGATGTCAGTAATAAAGTTGCAAGTGAACTTAGTAACCGATTGATATTTACAACCAAAAATAAATATTAACTTATGTTCAACATTGTAATATTAAGTTTTGTACATTGTAATGTTGAGAAATAGGAGATCAATAAGCACAAGTTTATGCTCGTAAACATGACAATGGCTGCAGTTTGACCTGATTGTTTCATTAGCCTCACAATCGTTGCATCTGCGCAAAAAGACGGCCGCCCACCGGCCAAGCGGGCGCATGGAAAGACGCCTCCCCCGAGTCGATCGTGACTTCTGAGGCTTTGTTGCGGCGTTACAAACCTCGTTTATGAGGTTGGAGCCGAATTGAGGCGAGGTGCGAATACTCATGCGGCCCATCATGAGCGAGGGCCTTATAATTGGCGATCCGGAAAGGTAGAGAATTTAAGCGGAGGTTTTGGGAGGGATATCAATCGGCTTGGGCACGCCAATAATTCCGAGCATTAACGATCGTTGATATCCTATCACAGGCGAGTTTGACCATCGTCTTCGCGGCGCGAACGTGATCAAATTCCTAAACAGGTTTGTCTGGCTTAGCCACGCTCCAAAATATCTGTTTGCCGGATCAGGTCGGCCACAGCGAGTCCCATCTCCACCTGCTTCAAAACCACAACAATTTGTTCGGTGAAAAGGCTTTTTCTACATAGCCGGTATCCTCTGTTCTAAGATAGAAAATCCGCCGAAAAACGAAAATTCTATCTGGACCGCTTTGCTATGTGCACCTCACCTCAAAGCGACGATGAGCCAAGAATCCTTCTGTCCTCAATGAAGCCTTTTTGTATCAGCAGACCAAACAGCGAACATAAAACATCGTTTCATAATATTGACCTAGAAGAAAATTAATTGAATAATATGAAAGTAATTATATTGACGTTTCATCGATAACGATGAACATTGGAGTAGAAAATGGCAGTCAAAAGCGACATTGAAATTGCGCGCGCGGCGCAAAAGCAACCGATCATGGCGATTGGTGCCAAGCTTGGTATTCCGGAAGCGGATTTGCTGCCCTATGGCCACGATAAAGCGAAGGTAAGCCAGAGCTTCCTGAAGTCATTGGATAGCCGCAAAGACGGCAAGCTGATCTTGGTGACCGCGATTAACCCGACGCCAGCAGGCGAAGGCAAAACCACCACCACGGTCGGTTTGGGCGATGGCCTGAACCGCATCGGCAAAAAGGCGATTGTCTGCATTCGCGAAGCCTCGCTCGGCCCGAATTTCGGCATGAAGGGCGGTGCAGCAGGCGGCGGTTATGCGCAGGTCGTGCCGATGGAGGAGATGAACCTCCATTTCACCGGCGATTTCCACGCCATCACCTCGGCGCATAATCTTTTGTCGGCGATGATCGACAACCATATTTACTGGGGCAACGAGCTCGGCATCGATGAGCGCCGCGTGGTGTGGCGCCGCGTGATGGACATGAACGACCGCGCATTGCGCGATATCGTCGTGTCGCTCGGTGGCGTTTCGAACGGCTTCCCGCGCCAGACCGGCTTTGACATTACGGTTGCCTCCGAAGTGATGGCGATTTTGTGCTTGTCAAAAGATCTGCGCGATCTCGAGAAGCGTCTTGGCGATATTGTGGTGGCCTATCGCCGCGACAAGACGCCCGTCTATTGCCGCGACATCAAGGCCGACAGCGCCATGGCCGTTCTTTTGAAGGACGCTATGCAGCCAAACCTCGTGCAAACGCTCGAGAACAACCCGGCCTTCGTGCATGGCGGCCCGTTTGCCAATATCGCGCATGGCTGCAACTCGGTGATTGCGACCACCGCAGCCTTAAAGCTCGGCGAATATGTGGTGACGGAAGCAGGCTTTGGCGCGGATCTGGGGGCTGAAAAGTTCTTTGACATCAAGTGCCGCAAAGCAGGGTTAAAGCCATCGGCTGCGGTTATTGTCGCAACCGTTCGCGCCATGAAGATGAATGGCGGGGTGGCGAAGGCTGATCTTGGCAATGAGAATGTCGACGCGGTCAAAAAGGGCTGCGCCAATTTGGGCCGCCACATCGCCAATACTTCGGGCTTTGGCGTGCCGGTTGTGGTTGCGATCAACCACTTCTTCTCCGACACGGATGCCGAAATCCAGGCCGTGAAGGATTATGTCGCGAGCCAGGGCTCAGAAGCCATTCTCTGCAAGCATTGGGCGCAGGGTTCGGCCGGCATTGAAGAGCTCGCGCATAAGGTTGTGGCGCTGGCTGAATCGGGTGTCGCAAACTTCAAGCCGCTATATCCCGACGAGATGCCACTGTTCGAGAAAATCGAGACGGTCGCCAAGAAAATCTACCACGCCGACGCGGTTATCGTCGATAAATCGATCCGTGATCAGCTGAAAGTGTGGGAAGCGGCAGGCTATGGCCATCTCCCGGTCTGCATGGCGAAGACGCAATATTCCTTCACCACCGATCCGAATGTGCGCGGTGCACCTACCGGCCACACGATCCCTGTTCGCGAAGTACGGCTTTCGGCCGGTGCGGGCTTCATCGTCGCGATCTGCGGCGAGATCATGACCATGCCGGGCCTGCCGCGCGTACCTTCCGCCGAGGTTATTCGGTTGAATGATGCCGGTGAGGTTGAGGGGCTGTTCTGAGCTCTTTAGGGATTAATGATGAAAGCGGGTGGAGAGTCTCCATCCGCCTTTTCTCCGTCATTGCGAGCGAACGCGAAGCAACCCAGCTAGCGGAGCGCCAAAAAAGTGCGATGTTACCACTGCGCTCTTTCTTTCATTATCAGCTGGGTTGCTTCGCGTTCGTTCGCAATGACGGAATGGTTGAAAATACTCCATCAAAACACCTGGTTACCGCCAACGAAAGATCCTTGAGATGACTGCTACCTTGATCGATGGAAAAGCCATCGCGAAACACATGATCGGGAAGGTGGCCCAAGAAGCGGCAGCCTTGGCCGCCAAAGGGTGGGAGCCCCGGCTTGTCTCGATTTCTGTGGGTGATGTCGCTTCTGCAGAACTCTATGTTCGCAATCAACGCAAGCAGGCTGAAGCAGCAGGTGTTGCGTTTGATGCGCGTAATTATCCCGAGACCATCTCGCTCGAACAATTAACCGGCGTGCTGCATGGCTTAAATGCCGATCCCCGCGTCAACGGCATCATCATTCAAAGGCCCTTGCCATCGCATATTCCGGTCAAAGCGTTGCAGAAGGCTGTGCATCCGTTGAAAGATGTCGAAGGCATGCATCCATCCTCCATCGGCAATATCGTTTATAATGATTTGGCGCTTGGTCCCTGCACGGCAGTGGCAGCCGTCGAACTGCTCAAAACCCTGCCATTAAAAATCGAGGGGCTTGATGTCTGCGTGATTGGCCATTCGGAAATCGTCGGTAAACCGATCGCCTTTTTGATGATGGGTTTGGGGGCTACGGTAACGGTGTGCCACCACCAGACGCGCAATGTCGCCATTCATTCTCGTCAGGCCGATGCGGTCTTTGTCGCGGTTGGTAAGCCGGGGCTTGTGACAGGGGATATGCTTAAGCCCGGCTCGGTCTTGATCGATATTGGCATTAACCGCATTGAGGGATCTTCAGGCGCGCAAACGGTTGGCGATGCTGATTTTGAGAGTTGCTCGGAAGTGGCGGGCTGGATTACGCCCGTTCCGGGTGGTGTTGGCCCCGTAACGGTCGCCATGCTGATGAAAAATGCCGTGCTCGCAACCCAGATGCAGCTTGACCACTATCGGACGAGTTTCGCTGCTGCGTCGTGAGCTAAAAAACCACACAAATGAATATTCATCACAGTAAAATTATTTGACAGGAAATACCCAAGGTCGCTAGCTTCGGTATTAGGGGAAATTGATTAGACGGCTATGCGCCGAGGGGGAATAGACAATGAAGAAACGTATTGCAGTAATCGGTGCTGGGCCTTCAGGTCTTGCTCAGCTTCGTGCTTTCCAATCCGCGAAAGTGAAGGGTGCCGATATTCCGGAAATCGTTTGCTTCGAAAAGCAGGCCAATTGGGGCGGGCTTTGGAATTATTCTTGGCGCACGGGCCTCGATGAATATGGCGAGCCCGTCCATAACTCGATGTACCGTTATCTCTGGTCGAACGGGCCGAAGGAAGGCCTCGAATTTGCCGACTATTCCTTTGAAGAACATTTCGGCAAGCAGATCGCCAGCTATCCGCCGCGTGCTGTTCTGCTCGATTATATCGAAGGCCGCGTGAAAAAGGCCGGCGTGCGTGACTGGATCCGTTTTTCAACGCCTGTTCGTTTCGTACGCTACGATGATCAGGCCGGTACATTTACGGTCACCGCGCATGATCTGAAAAACGACCGCATGTATGACGAAGTGTTTGATCACGTAATCGTCGCATCAGGCCATTTCTCGACGCCGAATGTTCCGGAATTCCCAGGCTTTGCCAATTTTGGTGGCCGCATTCTGCACGCGCATGATTTCCGCGACGCGCTTGAATTCAAGGATAAGGACATTCTGCTCGTAGGCACATCCTATTCCGCTGAAGATATCGGTTCGCAGTGCTGGAAATATGGCGCGAAGTCGATCACCGTTTCGCATCGCACCGCCGCCATGGGCTATAATTGGCCGGAAAACTGGCAGGAAGTTCCGTTGCTGGAGCGCGTTGAAGGCACGACGGCCTTTTTCAAGGATGGCACGTCGAAAAAGGTCGACGCCATTATTTTATGCACCGGCTACAAGCACCACTTCCCGTTCTTGCCTGATAGCCTGCGTTTGAAGACGGCCAACCGTCTCGCCACCGCCGACCTCTATAAGGGCGTGGCATGGATCAACAACACCAAGCTCTTCTATCTCGGCATGCAAGACCAATGGTTCACTTTCAACATGTTTGACGCGCAAGCCTGGTGGGTTCGCGACGCGATTATGGGACGTATCGCGATCCCTACCGATAAAGCCGTTCTCGCCAAGGATGTGGCCGACCGTATCGCGCATGAAGATGCAGGCAAAGACGCGCATGACGCCATCCATTATCAGGGCGATTACGTGAAGGAGCTGATCGCCGAGACGGATTATCCATCCTTTGATGTGGACGGTGCGTGCGAAGCCTTCTTCGAGTGGAAAGACCACAAGGTCGAAGGCATCATGACCTTCCGCGATCATGCCTATAAGTCTGTGATTACGGGCACGATGGCACCCATCCACCACACGCCGTGGAAGGATGCGCTTGAGGACTCGATGGAAAGCTACCTTAAAAACTAATCTTGAGTGCAGACCGAAAAATGCAAAGGCCCCGGAGCGATCCGGGGCTTTTTTGTAGAGTGACAAACCATAAAGGCAAAACCCATAAAAGAAGGAGCGCTAGATTGCTCTAACGCTCCTCAAGGTCAAAGGGTCTACGGTTAGGCTTAGATATCGAGCGTGGTGTCATGCTCCCACTTCGTGAAGTGCGAAGCGTAGTTGTTCCATTCCTGATGCTTCAGCTTGAGATAGGCGGCTGAAAACTCTTCGCCCATCATCGCTTTCAGCGTCTTGTCTTTATCAAAATCACGCAGCGCATCGAGCAGGTTCAACGGCAATTTTGGTGCGTTCTTTACCGTGTGGCCTTGCGTGTACATGTCGATGTCATGGCGCTTGCCTGGATCAGCATTCGTGCGAACACCGTCGAGACCGGCGGCAATGATAATGGCTTGCAGGAGATAGGGGTTCACCGCGCCATCGGGCAGGCGAAGCTCGAAGCGGCCGGGGCCTGGAACGCGAACCATGTGTGTGCGGTTATTGCCCGTCCACGTCACAGTATTAGGTGCCCAAGTCGCGCCCGAAATCGTGCGTGGCGCGTTGATGCGCTTATAGCTGTTGACCGTCGGATTGCAGATCGCTGCCAGTGCCGAGGCATGCTTCATGATGCCGCCTAGGAAGGTGCGGCCACGGTCCGAGAGACCAAGTTCCTTGCTGTCATCGGAGAAGGCATTCTTCTTGCCCGAAAGATCCCACACGGAAATATGCGCGTGACATCCCGAGCCGGTTAGGCCTTGGAAGGGCTTCGGCATGAAGGTGGCGCGCAGGCCATGCTTTTCAGCCACTGACTTCATCATGAATTTGAAGAAGCTGTGCTTATCCGCCGTCTGCATCGCGTCATCATATTTCCAGTTCATTTCAAACTGGCCGATCGCGTCTTCATGGTCGTTCTGGTAGGCTTCCCAACCAAGCTCCAGCATGTAATCGCATACTTCGGCGATAACGTCATAGCGACGCATTACGGCCTGCTGATCGTAGCAAGGCTTCATTGCATTATCGAGCGGATCGGAAACCGCATCACCCGCCGCATTCAACAGAAAGAATTCAGGCTCAACGCCCGTCTTGACGCGAAGGCCTTCTTTGGCCGCTTCCGCAATCAGTTTGTTGAGTACGTTGCGCGGTGCCTGTTCAACCGGTTTGCCTTCCATCACGCAATTGGATGCAACCCACGCGACATCCTTTTTCCAAGGCAATTGGATCACGGAGGAGGGGTCTGGCACCGCCATCATGTCAGGGTGTGCGGGCGTCAGGTCCAGCCAGGTTGCAAATCCTGCAAAGCCAGCGCCGTCAACGGCCATGTCACTGATGGCTTGCGCCGGAACCAGCTTGGCGCGTTGTCCGCCAAACAGGTCCGTGTAGGACACCATGAAATATTTGATGCCTTTTTCTTTGGCGAATACCGCTAAATCCGTCGTCATCTTGGTTACAATGCCCCCTTTGTGCCCAATTGATTATCGTCTGTTAGAAGCCCGTTTTGCCGGGCACCCAATTTGTTCCGGCCAATGGCACGCCCGACATCGCGGCGGCTTCAATGGTCAGTGCGCACAAATCCTCGGGTTCGAGATTGTGCAAATGGTTTTTGCCGCACGCACGAGCAATCGTCTGCGCCTCAAGTGTCATCACTTTGAGATAGTTCTTGAGGCGACGTCCGCCGAGCACCGGATCAAAGCGTTTGTACAGCTCCGGATCTTGCGTCGTGATACCTGCAGGATCCTTACCTTCATGCCAGTCATCATAGGCGCCAGCGGTTGTACCGAGCTTGTTATATTCGGCCTCGTAGGCTGGATCATTATCACCCAAGGCAATGAGTGCAGCCGAACCGATCGCCACAGCATCAGCGCCAAGCGCCATTGCTTTTGCGACGTCGGCGCCGGTACGAATACCACCCGACACAATCAGCTGAACCTTGCGGTGCATGCCGAGATCCTGCAACGCTTTAACCGCCTGCGGAATACACGCCAGAATCGGCATGCCGACATTCTCGATGAACACGTCTTGCGTGGCAGCAGTACCCCCCTGCATACCGTCAAGCACCACCACATCGGCACCGGCTTTAACCGCTAGCGCTGTATCGTAATAAGGACGAGCGCCGCCGATTTTAATGTAGATCGGCTTTTCCCAATCGGTGATTTCGCGCAACTCTAAAATCTTGATTTCAAGATCATCGGGGCCGGTCCAGTCCGGATGGCGGCAGGCCGAGCGCTGGTCGATGCCTTGCGGCAAATTGCGCATCTTGGCGACGCGATCCGAAATCTTCTGGCCGAGCAACATACCGCCGCCGCCGGGCTTGGCGCCCTGGCCAACCACAACTTCGATCGCGTCAGCCCGACGCAAATCATCAGGGTTCATGCCATAGCGCGATGGCAGATATTGATAGACGAGCGTTTGCGAATGGCCGCGCTCTTCCTCTGTCATGCCGCCGTCGCCGGTGGTGGTCGAGGTGCCTGCAGCTGTTGCGCCACGGCCCAAGGCTTCCTTTGCAGGGCCTGAAAGCGCGCCGAAGCTCATGCCGGCAATCGTGATCGGAATTTCAAGATGGATCGGCTTTTTGGCAAACCGCGTACCGAGCCAGACATCCGTCGAGCATTTCTCGCGATAACCTTCGAGCGGATAACGACTGATGGATGCACCCAAGAAGAGCAAATCATCAAAATGGGGCAGACGGCGCTTGGATCCGCCACCGCGGATATCATAAATGCCAGTTGCAGCGGCGCGGCGAATCTCGGCGTTGACGTCGTTCGAAAACGTCCAAGACTGGCGCGGGGGCGTGTGCGGAAAATCGCTCATGTTTCGGGCCTCAGTAGGACGACGCGTTGTCGATGTTGAAAGTATAGAGCTTGCGGGCAGAGCCGTAGCGCTTGAACTCTTCCGGCTTGGCTTTGCCATCGGCTTCACCGCGCTTTAGAAGGTCGGCGAGCAACTCGAGATGTTCAGGGCGCATTTCTTTCTCAATGCAATCGGCACCGAGGCTTTTCACCGAGCCGCGCACGAAGAGCTTTGCTTCATAAAGCGAATCACCCAGCGCTTCGCCCGCATCGCCCAGCACAACCATCGAACCCGATTGCGCCATAAACGCAGACATATGGCCGATATTGCCATGCACCACGATGTCGATGCCCTTCATCGAAATACCGCAGCGCGAAGAGGCATTGCCCTTGATGACCAATAGACCACCACGACCGGTAGCCCCCGCATATTGGCTGGCATCGCCATCAATAATAACAGTGCCCGACATCATGTTCTCGGCAACGCCCGGACCAGCCGAGCCTTTAACCCGCACGGTGGCCTGCTTGTTCATGCCTGCGCAGTAATAGCCGGTTGAACCGCGCACGGTGACATCGACGGGAGCATCAAGCCCCACCGCAATCGCGTGCGAGCCTTTTGGATTGATGATTTCCCAAGCCGTCTCGTTGGTTTGGCCCTTCAGCGCGTGGAGGGTCGAGTTCAGCGCACGCAAGCCCTGCGCTTCAAGATCAAAAGTCTGCATGATCAGCGTTCCCAGAAATAGACAGTAGCGGGTTCAGGCTCCCAAACGCGGGCGGTATCAATGCCCGGCAGGTTCACCATGGCGCGGTATTCCGAGCCAAACGCCACATATTGATCGGTTTCGGCCATCACGGCTGGCTTGCATGCGATGGGATCGCGCACCACGCCAAAGCCATTCTTGGTGCCTACGACGAAGGTGAAGAAGCCATCAAGATCGGTCAACGTCGCTTCCATCGCTTCGCCGAGCTTCGAGCCTTCTTGCAGCTTGTGGCTGATGAAGGCGGCGGCAACTTCGGTGTCGTTTTCGGTCTCAAACGTCATGCCGGCGTCTTTAAGCGTCCGCCGAACCGAATTGTGGTTGGAAAGCGAGCCATTATGGACGAGGCATTGGTCCGAGCCGGTTGAGAAAGGATGCGCGCCCATCGTGGTCACAGCCGATTCGGTTGCCATCCGGGTGTGCCCGATGCCGTGGGTACCGGACATGTGTGCTACGTCGAACCGACGCGCGACATCTTTAGGCAGACCCACTTCTTTATAAATCTCGATTTCCTCGCCCGCGCTCATGACGCGTGCAGTCGGCCGAACCTCGCGGATGGCGGCGCGCGCTGCATCAAGCATGTCTGAAGGCAGGGTTAGAACCGCATGGGTATCTTTCGAAACAATGGTAATCATTGCGCCAATGGCTTTACCGAGATCGGCCGCTAGCGTCTTGAAATCCTCAGCGGCGTTGGCCGACTGGACGGTGAGCTTGGCTTTACCCTTTTCAGGACGGGTATAAATCGCGATGCCGGCGCTATCAGGCCCGCGATCGGTCATGGTGATCAGCATATCCGTCAGCATTGCGCCCAGTTTAGGCTCAAGACTAGCATCTTTTAGGAAAAGTCCAACAATTCCGCACATGGGTTTACCCCTCACTTTGCATCTGCCAGAAAACGTAACACCGAAATTTTCGTTATTCAACTGGCAAGAAACTTTTTTAACTAGTGGTCAATGTATTCATTGTCGCGCTTAAACGTATCGCGTTCGTACGCCAAAGCCAGCCTATTGAATGAAAAAAAATTTCCGCCTGTGAAAAAAAGACTTTGCGCAAAGCTAAGACTGTACCACACTGGCTCTCGGGGGAAAGTGTTTGCCCATCCGACTCACCGCTTGTCTGGGGGGACGTGGACAATCGGAACCGATGCACAAAGGCTAAATGCCTTGTGTCGGGAGAGGAGAGGTAACCACCAACCGGTCGGATCGGAGCCTCATGAGCGAGGGGTCGGGCGGCGTAAATCGTTCCGGGTCGCTCCAGAATTTTTGTTTTTCTGAAGCCTAACCGGATGTTTTAAAAATGGGGGTAGATTGATGACTTCGGAGACTCAAGGCGGTGAACTTCACCGCACGATTAATTGGACGGGGGCGTTCTGGGTTGCCAGCGGCGTGCCGTCGCTTGTTCTCTTTTCCATCGGCGGTATCGCCGGTGTAGCAGGCAAATTGGCCTTCCTCGTCTGGGGAATTTCGATTTTGATGGGCTTCTTTCAGTCCTTTACCTATGCCGAAATGGCTGGCCTTTTTGCCAGCAAAGCGGGCGGACCGGCCATTTATGGCGGCACGGCCTGGATCCGGTATTCCAAGGTCATGGCTCCACTGCTGACCTGGTGCTACTGGTATGCATGGTCTCCTGTGCTCTCGCTCGGTTCGGCACTTGCTGCGGGCTATATCCTCAACGCTTGGGCACCAATTCCAGCCTTCACCGATGCTTCGCCGGAAGTCATGGCGTGGTTGGCGGATCCCGCCAATGCAGGCAAGGCCACAGCTGATGCCATCACGGCCATCACCGAGTTGCACACGCCCGCCATTCAGTCATGGGAACTCGTTTCCTTTGCGGTGCCGGGTTTTGGCACCGCCCATCTGAATTCCACCTTCTTTATTGGCGCGCTCATCATGTTGGGGATATTTTTTGTCCAGCATCGGGGCATTTCTGGTACGGCTATCTTGCAGAAATGGATCGGAGTTATCGTTGTTGCCACGCTTGTTACGGTCAGTGTTCTGCCGATTTTGACCGGCAAAATGCATTGGGACAACTTCGCCCATCTCGTCCCGCCCGCCGCTTTGGCCTCTGCTGAAGACGGCTCGTGGAATATTTATGGTTGGACGCTGTTCTTGGGCGGCCTTTATATCGCGGCCTGGTCAACCTATGGCTTCGAAACGGCCGTTTGCTACACTCGCGAATTCATCGACCCGAAGACGGATACGTTTAAGGCTATCTTCTATTCGGGCATTCTCTGCGTCATTCTCTTCATTGCCGTTCCATTTACCTTCCAAGGCGTTCTCGGCCTTAATGGTATGTTGGAGCCTGGCATTGTGAGCGGCGCCGGTATTGCGGATGCGGCAGGTGACATGGTCGGCGGCGGTGCGTTCGTCCATGCGATATTGGTGATCTTGATGATCTTGGCCCTCGTGCTCACGATCATGACCGCCATGGCAGGCTCTGCCCGTACACTCTATCAAGCCTCGCAAGACGGCTGGCTTCCTAAATATCTCAGCAAAGCCAACAAGCATGGCGCGCCAGATCGTGCCATGATAACCGACTTCATCTTCAATCTGGCCGTGCTTGCCATTGCATCGGATGCGACAGGCTTCTTCTTCGTGCTCGCTATTTCCAATGTCGGCTACATGACCTTTAACTTCCTCAACCTCAATGCGGGCTGGATGCACCGTGTCGATTCGGGCCATCTCCCCCGTCCTTACAAGGCTCCAAACTGGTTGATCGGCTTCAATACCCTTCTGGCGTTCGCTAATGCCGTTCTTCTCGGTGCAGGTGCGAAGACTTGGGGTTATTCGACCGGTCTATGGTGGGGTTTCGGCATGACGCTTCTGATCATCCCGATCTTCGCCTATCGCCATTATGTCACCGATAAGGGCAAATTCCCGGACAATATGCTTTCCGATATGGGCCTCGAAGGTCAGGATCTCGGCGAGAAAAAGGCCGGCATGTTGCCTTACCTGACAATTGCTGCCGGTATAATCGTCGTTCTGATCTCGAACTGGGCGTTCCCGCTTCCTCCCTCGTGAGCGTGAAAGCGCTCGGCTAACACCATGATGGAAAGGGCAGCCTTCGGGCTGCCCTTTTTTCATAAGGGGATCAGCCAAAATACGATTTAAAATTTTCTCTGTGGGGAATAAATTTTGCACATCAAGGTTGATTTCCAACCATATTGCTTTCAAACTGTCTTTGACCAATGATTGTGTAGGGGGAAAACACATGACGAATTCTTGGAGATTTTCGACGCTTGGTGATCGCCACCGCGCACTCGGTTCCAATCTGGAAGACTGGAGCGGCATGGGAACGGCTTGGAGCTATGATGCCGATCCGGATGCCGAATATATGGCCATCCGCACCAAAGCGGGCCTCATGGATGTTTCGGGTCTCAAGAAAGTTCACATTACCGGCCCGGCTGCCAGCCATATCATTGAGCGCGCCACAACGCGCAATGTTGAAAAGCTGATGCCCGGCAAAGCCGTTTATGCCTGCATGCTGAATGATGCCGGCAAATTCATCGACGATTGCGTGATTTATCGCACCGGTCCTAACACCTTCATGGTTGTGCACGGTTCAGGTCAGGCGCATGAGCAATTGACCATGGCGGCCACGGGCCGCGACGTGTCGATAAGGTTCGACGACAATTTGCACGATCTCTCGCTGCAAGGCCCACTCGCGGTCGATTATCTCGAAAAGCATGTCGAGGGCATTCGCCAGCTTCCTTATTTCGGCCATATGCAGACCTCGCTTTTCGGCAAGCCTGCGATGATTTCGCGTACCGGCTACACGGGCGAGCGCGGTTATGAGCTGTTCGTGCGCGGCCAAGACGCGCCGATGGTTTGGGATCGTATTTTGGAAGAAGGCAAGAGCATGGGCATCATTCCATGCCGCTTCACCACGCTCGATATGCTGCGCACCGAGAGCTATCTCTTGTTCTTCCCCTATGACAATTCGGAAATGTATCCGTTCGAGAATGAAGGCCCCGGCGATACGCTGTGGGAACTCGGCCTCGATTTCACGGTGTCTCCGGGCAAAGTCGGTTTCCGCGGGGCGGAAGAGCATTACCGGTTGAAGGGCAAAGAGCGCTTCAAGATTTGGGGCCTGAAGCTTGAAGGCACCAATGTGCCGGGCAATGGCGCGCCGATTTTCCAGAATGGCAAGAAAGTCGGTCTTGTGACGCAGGCGATGTATTCGCCGCTTAACAAGCACAATATCGCGATTGCTCGTATTCCGGTTGATTGCGCCAATGAAGGCACCAAGTTGACGGTTAACTGCGCCACCCATGGCGAGATCGCGGCCACGACGCATTCGATGCCGTTCTACGATGTCGAGAAAAAACGCCGTACTGCCAAGGGCTGAGTCTTTTTGGCGGCCGATCATTAACGCGCGCTGGGCGTCGTCTAGCGCGCGTGTCCACAGTCAAAGGTGACGTAGGACCATGACGAAAACACAATTTGAGCCTTCCATGCGAAGCCGTCCCGTCTATGGCGAGCTTACGCCTCGGCCCGGTTCCGGCCATCTTTTTGTGGCCGATGGCGAGGGTGCCGAAGCGATCCTCGATCTTTTCCAAAAGGCAGGTGCGCAAGCCTCGAGCTTGCTTGAAAAATCGCACATCATCTATATGCCCGGCCCCAATGGCACTGATCTCGGTGTGCGGCTTGAGGCGCTGGGTGCCGCGCAATATCATCGCAGCCCAAGCTTTGCCTCGGCGCAATCGCGGCTCAAGAAAGTGCTCGCAGATGCGCATATGGGCCTGCAAATCTATCTCGCAGGCACTGAAGGCTTGATGGGTCAGGCGCAACGCGATGTTATTGAGGCAGGCCTACCGCATGAAGCGGTGCAAACCGAGCATCGCGGCTCAACGGTGCGGCGTGTGCAATGCGTGCATTGCAAAGGCATCACCGAGAATGTCCGCACAGATCCGTTTAAATGCAGCCATTGCGGGCTTCATCTCTTCGTGCGCGATCACTATTCCCGCAGGCTTGCGGCATTCCAAGGTGTCAATATCGATGCGGAAGATCCGGGCCAGGTTCCTGATGCGGTGGAGCGGTTCAAATGAGCGTTAAAGCCCCGAGAATTTCTGTCACCGTTGCCGAGGTGCTCGAAGTTAATCCGCTCATCAAGCGGTTTCGTTTCGTGCGCAGCGATGGGCAACCCATGCCGCCCTTCTCCGGTGGCGCGCATATCGTCGTCGAGATGGATGATCATGGCACGAGAAGGCTTAACCCCTATTCGCTAATGAGCGTGCCGGAGGACTCTTCTGGCTATTCCATATCGGTGCGTCGTGATGATACGGGGCGCGGCGGTTCGCTCTATCTGCATCAGCACGTCAAGCCCGGCATGGCGATGGAAATCGGCTATCCGGTCAATCTCTTCTCGCTCGATCAGCGCGCCAAAAAGCATTTGATGATTGCCGGTGGTATTGGCATTACGCCCTTCATCTCGCAAATGGCGCAGCTGACCTCATTAGGCGGCCGGTTCGAGCTTCATTACTCGGTGCGTAACCGCGAGCTCGGCGCCTATGTCGACGAGCTAAAGGCGCTTTATGGCGACCGCATCCATCTCTATTTCGACGATGAGGGCGACAAGATCGACCTTAATCGGCTCTTGGCCGGTCAGTCCTTCGGCACGCATCTTTATGTGTGTGGCCCCAAGGGCATGATTTCATGGGTACGCTCGACGGCGGATGCCGCCGGTTGGCCGAAGGGCACGGTTCATTCGGAGGAGTTTCTGGCTCCCCCCGTTGGCCAGCCTTTCACCGTTGAACTCGCGCAATCGAAAAAGACCATCACGGTCGGCGCCACCCAATCGCTGCTTGAGGCAATGGAGGCGGCCAATGTGGACGCGCCCTATCTCTGCCGCGGCGGCGCATGTGGTCAATGCGAAACGGATGTAGTCAGCTGCGATGGCCATATCGAGCATAATGACCACTGGCTTACCGATGAGCAAAAGGCTTCCAACCGCAAGATCATGCCTTGCGTCTCTCGCTTTGGGGGCAAAACCCTCGTACTGGACCGATAGGGGATCACGATGGGAATGGAATTTAACAAAGAAACCTTCCGCAAGGATTTCACCTACAAAAACTCGGCGAAGGCGATCAAGCGCTTTCCCTTTCCGTTCTATGAAGACAGCTACATGTATTCGGTGAACATGGAGCCGCATGTGCCGGGTCCGAAGGGATCCGTGTTCGAGCCGATGTTCGATGTCGACGAGCATTACATCGCCGAGATGCAGGACCGCGCCATGGTACTGGCGGAAGATCCGCTGCGCTGCCAATCGCTGCCGCATATGACGTTGGCGGGTTGGGACTTGCTCGAGCTGATCATGGAGTCAAAAGCGCGCGATTATCCCGAGTGGTTCGAGCTGCATAAAGACGGGCACAACTGGCACTGGATCAATCGTCCACTTGGCATCGATCAGAAATTCACCTTCCTCGATGAAAGCACGCTGCCTTATGGGCCGATGGAATACATCACCCGTCAGTCGCAAGGTGATTTCACACTGCAAGACCAGCGCGATGATAATCTCTGGATCGAGGCCGGCATGGTCACGACACAGGCTGATTGGAGCCTCGATTTCGATATTGGCATGAGCTTTCACGAATGGCACGCGCCTGTGCCGCGCGCGCATGAGCTTGGCGTGTTCGATCGCGCGCTGAAGTTCCTGCTCAAATTACAGCATGGAGCGCCCGTGCGCCGCTTCAACTGGACGCTGACGGTCGATCCGTTGCTCGATACCAGCCCCGAGAACTATCCAAAATGGGGCCCGATGCGCACCGATATCCGCCCTGAAAATGTCGGTGAACGCATGTATCTGCGCGTTGAATTGCAAACGCTGCATCGCCTGCCGCGCTCCAACGCCATCGCGTTTCCAATCCGTTGCTATCTGATCCGGTTTGATGACCTTGTGACGGTGCCGAAATGGGGCCGCCGCCTGCACCGTGTGCTGCGCGATATTCCGGAGGATTTGGCGACCTACAAGGGCTTCCTGCGCAACCGCGACAGCCTCGTTCAATGGCTCTCGCACTATGATGACGGCGCGCCAACTTCCACGGGCTGGATGGCTGATTGATCAAGCCTGCGGGTAAGAGATTACGGATAGATAACGGGCTGGAAGTTTAACAAGCACTTCCGGCCCGTGTTGCGCATCGGCATCGAAGAACAGGCTATCGCCGGGCTTTAAATGAAACAGCTGGTCGCCATGCCGGTATTCAACCTCGCCTTCGAGCATATACAGCAGTTCAACACCGTCATGCTGGAAGGTGGGGAACACATCAGACGCCGCAGTTAGCGTAATCAGATAAGGTTCGACCACGACGCCGCTATTGTTTGAACCGATATGGCCGAGCAAATGATATTGATGTCCGGCGCGCGTGCCGCGACGTTCCATCTCCAGATGCTCGCCAGCTTTAACGTGCTGCACTTCGCGAATTTCCTCGAACCCGCGAAACAAAGACGTAATCGGCGTCGAAAGCGCATGGCTGAGGATCTGTAACGTTGTCAGTGATGGCGATGTGATGCCGTTTTCGATTTTGGACAACATCCCAATTGAAAGTCCCGTCGCATTCGCTAGATCAGCCACCGTCATTCCTTGTTGGCGTCGGAATGCACGCACTTGGCGTCCAATGGCCATCTCCAAATTGCGTTCGGAAAATTCACGGACCCGATGAGGGTCTTGGTTGAACGGCAGCTTGGGTTTAAATGGCTCAATATCGAGATCTGCATCAATATCGGGAATGGCTTTTTTGGCCATAAATTTACCTCTCCGGAAAAAACGAGATCTTAGATTCACACACGAAGTGCAACTTCCTTTAACCTGTTGAGTTGGCTGAGATTGCGTTAAGCTCTTGGTCCCCTTGACCTGGCAGTCGAAGAAGCAC
>Ga0214201_1000114_pt1 | contig 34682 bp, 51 predicted proteins | sample TroBogEpilimnion_32_FD_153039 | JGI IMG/M metagenome (GOLD analysis project Ga0214201, IMG submission 153039) | Freshwater microbial communities from Trout Bog Lake, WI - 29MAY2009 epilimnion | ecosystem: Environmental > Aquatic > Freshwater > Lake > Epilimnion/Euphotic zone | place: Trout Bog...
GTTCCCATCGGTGGGTGTCGGCCACGACTTCGACGACGTTGTGAGTCCGGCAGAACTCCCGAATGGTCTCCTCGACGTCCATGACCGGGACGTGCCACGCAGGGTCGGCGTCGAACGGCCGTTCCCAGCAGAACACCTTGAAGATGTGCGGCTTCTCCTCAACGGTGCAGCCAACGAGGGCTGTGGTGTCGTGGTTCAGCGAACCGTCGAAGGCGAGAATGACCTTGGTCTTGGCGTCAACCACTCGGTCGGGCGCTGCGCACTTCGCCCAGGCGCCTTGGGGCAGGTAGGACTCGGTGCTCGTGACCCACTGGTTGAGGCGCTTGGTTCTGAACTCGTTGGGACGCGTCCGCTTGTAGGCGTCGGCGATGTCCTCGGGGTTCATAATGTCGCCGTAGCCGGGGTTAGCGGCCTTCCAGACCTCCGGGTCGGAGAAGTCGGCGTCGTCTGGCGCTCCCCACCAGCAGAAGAAGAACGAGTCGTCGACGTGCCGGCCTTCAGCGATTTCCACGCCGTACTGGTAGAGCCGGTAGCAGATCGACTCTTCGCCGGTCTGGTCGGTTGTAGTGCCGGCGGTGGTGATGGCGATCACCATGGGCTCAGAACGAGCACCGGTGCCGAGCGTGAGCACGTTCCAGAGGTCTTCGGTCTTGTGAGCGTGCAGCTCATCAACGATGGCCCTTGAGATGTTGAGACCTTCCTTGGAGTAGGCCTCCGCAGACAGGGCTCGGTATACCGAACCGGTTGACGGGACGTCGATGACGTCTCGCATGGGCACGCAGGCCTCGGACAACTCCTCGGACCGCTTGACCATGGCCTTCACGTCGTTGAAGACGATCTTGGCCTGCTCCTTCTCCGCAGCTGCGGAGAACACTTCGGAACCTCGGCCGTCGAACAGCAAGCCATCGAGGGCGAAGGCGGCTCCGATGCCGGACTTGCCGTTCTTCCGGGGCATCCCGATCAGAGCGACTCGGTGTCGGCGCTTCCCGTCTGCTCGACGAGCGAACAGGCGGTAGATCAGTTGCTTCTGCCAGGGACGAAGCACCATGGGGTCGCCGGCTTGGCCACCCAGCACGTCCTTGGAGATCGTGCACAGCGCCTCGATGCGCTTGATGACGTCGGGCCCGTCGCCTCGCAGGATGTCCTCGTGGGGCACTGGCGAGACGTACAGCGGAGGCCAGCCGTCAACGGTCAGCGGCGATGTCGATGATTTCGGCTTCGATGACCGGGGTTTGGTCGCTTTCTTGGCGGCGGTTGCTGCCTTGGCCGGCAAGGAGTTGCTGGAGGACGCTTTCGCGTTTGACTTCGGCGAGGCCGAGCCTGCTCCTTGCTGTGGGGTTGAAGCCAAGGTCTGAGAGCTCCTTCGACAACTGCGCTTGCGCCTTGCGAAGCATGTTGACCGCAGGGTTTGCGACCAACTTGGTCCCGACCAGGTGACCAGTTGGCGTGACAATTGGTTCCTCGAGGAGCGGTTGTCGTGCGAGGCCTCGCAGCTGCTCGATTTCGGAAACCAAGTAGCAGATCGACTCAACGATCAGGCTGTCGACTTTCGGGGAGAGCCACCGTTGGGCTTCCGAGGTCCAGATGCGCTCCCAAGTGCCTTTGGCAACGTGATCTTCAGCCATTGCGATTGGCAGGGGCGGGACGCCGTTTGCCGGGGCGAGGGCGATGGTCTTTGACTTTGCCGGCAGTTTCTGATGGCCCGGATTACCCCGTCTGCGCTTCTCCTCGAGCGGCTTGGGCGGGTTGGCCACGGTTCCCCTTTCGGAAATTGCAGACCAGATGTGCCAATTGGCTGTTGTCTTGCGAGTGATCGCCACTTTTGGACAACGGAACGATGTGGTCGAGGCTTGCCGAGAGCGGATCTGGATACCGCAGCTCAGGGTCGACCTTCTCGTCGCAGATTTGACAGGTCCAGTTGTCTCGCATGAACACTGAGCGAGTGTCGAACTCAACGAACACGGCGCCTGGTTGCATCCGGCGTCGATGCGTGTGGCCCTTCGACCGTTGCTGCTCGGCGTATTCGTGCGCTTTGGAGCACGGTTTGCAGTAGAACGCCATCGGTGGTCGACCGACCATGGAACCGCCACAATCACGGCACCGAGGTCGTTCTGGGGTATTTGCTTGACGTCGAGCGGCGGTCGCTGCGTACCGACACTCTTTGCCGCAATACAACTGCGAAACGCTGTTTGCCTGGTACCTGACACCGCAAACCGTGCACTTGATGCGCCTTCGCCAAGTGTTGCGCTCGTTTGTGCGTCGAAGATCCGCAGCTCGTCGGCACGGGTCTCCGCAGTAAAGCCTTGGCCGGCCTCGAGTGGCCCGATTTGTGAGTTCAGCGTCGCATTCGGCGCATTTCGAAGGTCGTTCGGGCAAGGTCGAACCTCAAATTCTGCGGACGATCTCGCTGAAGTTGAGCCCTCTTAGGAATTCGCCAACCTAGGGCGTGCGCAAAACACCATGGGCGGGTCATCGCACATGCTTTCGCCAACTTTTACCCCGCCCCCCTTGCGCGCACTCGCGTGCGTGCGTCAGAGGTTGCGAGGCGCTGAGGCTGCTCCGAGGGTCTTGTTGTGCTTCGCAGAGTTGCACTTCCTGCACAGACACTCAAGATTCCACTCGTCGTCCGTTCCGCCTTTTGACTTCGGGACGATGTGGTCAGCGGTCAAAGGATTGTCCTTCGATCCAGTGGTGCCGCAACGAACGCACGCGCCGTAGGTCTTGACGACACGCGCCGAGATGCGTTGCCAGGCTGCGCCGTAGCCTCGCTGAGTTGTGTTGCCTCGTCGACGCTCAGCGACCGGCGCGCAGCTGCCGCAGCGAGAGCCGGATGGAATGAGGACGTGGCATCCGAGGCAATGGCGGGGAAGCGGCAAATCAATCCTCGATCAACGATTGCTGACTGAACGGGTCCTCGAGCGACCGCTCGGTCTCCGCTTGGTCGACGAACTGCTCGTTCAAGGTCGGCAGCGGGTCGCATGCAGATCCTTCCTCCCATCGAGCGTTGATTCCTCGCAGATGGCGAAACTCCTTCTCGGAGTCGAACGTGCCAGCTGCTTTGGCGATCTTGTACCGCTCTCTCGGTGGAAGTGACCAGTAGGCGGCTGCTTCTTCGTCCGTCATGCGCTGGGATTGGGTCATGGTCGACCTCCCGAGATGTGCGCAGACGCAAAGCGACCGCCACACCGGGGTGCAGCGGTCGCAAACTAACTACATACAGGATACATCGCCGATGTGCCTTGAGATTACTGCTGGGGACAGATTTGACCGGAAATTTTGTCAAGACCCATCGAACGGCAATTGTTTCAATTTCGGGACGATTGTTGCAGGTGGGTGTTCCACAATTCGGTCGATGGCGTTCATTGTGCGGAATCTGTGCAGATTTGTTGCACCGCCATAACATTCGGCGGCATAAAGACTTCGATATCAGCCGTTATCAAGCTTCTCTCCGCACTTAGGGCAGTAGCGGTAGCCCATGTCAGCGTAGATATCGTCAGAATAGACATTGCTGGTCCAGTCGGCGTGGTCGCATACTTCACGAGTGTTGGATACTTCGCTGTCGTGGTGAACTTCCGCCTCCCAAGCGTCAAGCACCTTGATTACGTCGCAGGGCCAACCGTGCATACAGGAACGACACCACGGGCCAACCTTGCTTTCAAGGCACCGATGCTTGTATCGCAGGGCATCTCGCTCTTGCTGGTTCATCACTGCCCCCACTCAATGCCGATGATGTGGTGACCGAACCGCAGGGCAACGAAGCGGACTCCAAAGATTTGAATGTCCATCGTGAGCTCTAGGCCGAAGTTGACCAGGTCGGAGCGTTCGTGGAACGGTTTCACAACTTGCCTCCGAACAGCATTCGAACGTGGCGCTCCGCTTGACGGTCGAGGTAGTCGGTAAGCCTCGCCAAATCTGCAACTTCCGAGTTGCCATTTCTACGGATCGTCATTTCAGTATCGGATTCGATAACGTTTTGACGCTTGCGCTTAGGCCACGGCAGGAACCGCATTAGCGGCTCCAACCAGCAGCGACGAGCAGCCAGATGATGGCAAGGCAGAGAACCAAGGTTGGCGTGGTCATCGGTCCATCAACTCCAACTTCACGTCAAGGCCTTCGACGTGGTTCGTGATGATGTCGTTCAGTCGCTCGAAGGCGTCGTCCCATGCTGCGTTCCAGCCTCGGGTATAGGCGGCGTCCTCGGCGTCATCGCCTTCGTGGTTGCCTTCGGTGGCTCGTTGCCAGCGGCTTTGGAACCGTTCGGCGATGAGCTCGAGGAGCAATTCCTCGTGCCGGTTGATGTTGGCGACAACTTGTCGGTTCATTGGGTCTCCGTTTCGGTGAATCGTGGGCATGGGGCGTTGTTGCGAAGTGGGTCGTGTGGGCACTCGTTGCACCAGCCGTTCGGTTCGTGCTCCTTGAGCGTGTGCCCGCAGCTGCAACGGCTCACAGCAACGACCCGCAGACGGGCTCAGGTGATCCGGGTTCGCCCTGGTTGACGATGCGGTTGCAGCGATCACAACGCAACGGTCCGACCTGATCCTTTGGGCGCCAAGCGAACGTGCGGAACCAACCGAGTTCTCGGTTCGCAATTGCGTTGTATTGGCACGGGATGCAGTGCACCTTGAAGAATTCCTCGTGGCTCAGCACCTTGACGTAGTAGGAACCGTCGTTAGTCACGGGTCGCTCGCAGTTCGTCGTCGATCAGCGTCACAGTGCGTCCCTTGTTGGCGCCGAGTTCGATGCGCTCCTTGTGGGTCATGTTGCCAAGGTGTGCTGCCTCAACGTCGGACAAGATCAGAACTTTCAGGTCGTCGGTGTGCCCGTAGGCGCCGGTGTAGCCGTTGATCCAGATGGGGATATTCACTGTTGCTCCTTTGAGACGATTTGGTGGACTTCTCGAGTGAGGTCGTGGAGTTGGTCGATCACGTCGACCGCTTCCTGCGTAAACCGCTTGGTGGCTTCGCTGACCTCAAGGTGGTGGATTGCCTGCTTCGCTGCAATGGCGTCGGCACGCTTGGCGGCAATCAGCAAGATGGCTCCCTGGAGGCCTGCCAGCATCGACAGGAACAGGTTGAGCAAAATGTAGGGGTACGGGTCCCAACCGCTTTGGCCGAGGATCTCGCTGTTGATGAACGCCCACAGCGCCATGACGCTAAGGAAGCCAAAGACGAACGGCCACGAACCCATGCCGTTGCGCACGGTGTCGGCGGCACGCTGGCCAATCGTCAGCTCGTAGCCCGTCGGGACTGCTGGGTGGTCACGCCAACTCAACGGTGCCTCCATGGGCGCAGGTAACCATGCCAGGTGATGATGATGTGCCAGATGTGAGTCATTCCTCGACCTCCTCGAACGTGGTGCATGCGCACTCTTTGTTGCCTTCGCTGGACCGCCACCAGAACAAGCACTGAGGCCGGTGGTGGTAGCCGATGTGCCCGCACTTGCAGAGCCGGTGCGCCTGGCTGTAGTCCTCGGTCACGACGCCTCCTTGGACTGCACGCTGGCGATGAACGCCATGCGGTCGGGACGGCCCGCCCTGAGCCACGCCTTGTAGTCGCTTGAGCAGAACCCGGCTCGGATTCGGTCGTCGCCAACACCTGAGACGTCACGCAGGCAGGCAATGCACTGATCAAGCGTGGTCACACGGCCTCGCAGCGCGTCGACGGTGTGACGCAGGTAGGCGTGGCGCTTTTTGACCAACTCGGCGTACGACACGATGCCGAGGAAGTACGCCAGCAGCTCAACCGAAGCGTCTCGCACCGGATCGAGCTGGTTGTGGAAGCGCCAATCGTCCTCACGCTTCTTGTCGTCGGGCAAGCCTCGAAGTGCTGCCTGCTCAGTAGGCGTGGACTCGCTGCTTCCACCGCCACCGACTGAGAAGCCACCTGACTTGAACCCGTCGGCGGTCGTGCGCATCTTGATCGACTGCACGATCCGGGCGAGGTCTGCTGCGGTGATCTTGGCGAGGGTCTCTCGGACTTCCTCGAGGTCGGCCATGTACCGCTCGACTCGGCGCTTCTCAGATGGCGACAGGCTCATGCGGACTCCTTGATGGGGATCAGTGCTGGGACGTGATACTTGAGGACGTGCGCCTGGTAGGCCTCGACGCCGTAATCGACGGTGGTCTGGCGCGAAACGATGCCGCAGCCGTGATTGCCAAGGCAGGTGACCTCGAAGTTGAGACCGGACTTCTGCTTGCGGGCAATCTGAGCGACCAGACCGCAGTGGTCAATCTTGCGAGATCGGCTCTCAGGAACGTCGATCACCAACGAACGAGACGTCCAACCCGACCAGAAGTGGAACTCTCGACGGGTGAACGGTTGCGTGGCCTCGACGTCGACGTCGAAGTCTTCGGTGTTGAGTGTCCAGGTGCTGCCTTGGCGGGTCACTTTGTAAATGGTCAAGGGCTGGTCGTTCACAGGGTCACCTTCTTGCCTCGCCACAACTGCGGCAGGCTGGCTCGCAGCTCAGCCATCGCCTCCTGTGCAGCCGACTTGGCGACCTCGGGGTCGACCTTGGGCGCTGGTGCATCGGCCGGCGTGCCTCCTCGAGGCCGGCGTGACTGCAACCGAGCCTTGAAGTGAGCCGGCGTCGGCCGGCGATCCGGGCTTTGCACCGTCAGGTCGTCGATCACAGCCTGCGCTTCAGCCAACGACACCGAGTCGCTGTTTGAGCACATGATCAGCACCCACTCACGGGCTTCCTCGCGGCTCGTCGTCCGAGGCCACCGGCCTTCGATGCTGTGCAACACCGTGTACGCCTCATCGGAGTTCATGCCGCACCTCCTGCCAACTCCTGAAGGGCACGGTCGATCTCTGAGACCGGCAACGCCTCCTTAGACAACTTCGGCCAATTGCTGACGAGCCCCATTGGCGTCAACGCCATGGTCGGCCAGATGTCTTGGTAGATCTCCGCTCGAGCTTCGATTTCGCCTGGTGATGCTCCGACGTCTCGCAGCTGCTTCGCTGCGTAGCGAACCTTGCGCATCGCCTCTTTGGTCAGGTCACTTTGCTCGATCTTGCAGACAGCGATGAGTGCCTTGACGAGTGCAGCGTCACGAGGCTCTTTTGTGCGGACGACGAAGTCGTCTGCGTAAGTATTTATCTCTGTCTCTGTCTCTGTCTCTGTCTCTGTCTCTTGCGCGCGCACTTCGGCGTGACGTGCGCGTGACATCACGCCCTTGTCACGCGTGACATGAGCGTGACGGGACTCCTCCTGTTCGGCTTGCCGTTGGCGTGCCCGCTCTTGACGAATCCTTGAGTTTTCACGGGTTTCGGCGACTTCGTCCTTGGAGGTCTGCCACTCGAGGTAGTCGTGGATGATGATGTTCTGCTTGCGCTTGTCCCATTTCCACAGTCCGCTGGCGATCAATTCCGTGACGCACTTTTCGTAGTCCGTGACGTTGCAAAGACGCGGAAGTTTGCCCTTCGGGACAACTCCGTCCGTGAGGTACTTCTTTGAGTAGGTGAGACCGCAGACGTACATCCAGCAGCTCTCGGGTCCGAGCTCGAGGGCCTTCGGGTGGTCGGCAAAGTCAACGGAGAACCTGATCCAGTTCCCGATCATTCGGCGTGAACGCGCCATGGTTAGTTCCTCCTTAGGGAAAGACGGACTGCTGAGGGAATTGCTTTGTTGCGTGCTCGACGCATGCGTCGACGGGTGCGCTCTGAGGTGCCTCCCCATACGCCGTGGACCTCTCGGTTCACGAGGGCGTACTCCAGGCACTCCTCGATGACCGGGCACTCAGAGCAGACCCGGATCGCCGCTTCGACGCTCTCGCCTCGAGCGGGGAACATGATGTTGGCCGGCACTCCCTTGCAGCGAGCCGCGAACATCCACTCTTGCTGGACGGCGCTCATCGGTTGACCGCCCATCTCCACGACGTCGACGTGCGCAGCTGCTGCTCGAGGACGACAACGGCGTGGTGCGCAGATTCGGCGTCGACGAAGTGCGCGTACCACGCAGGGTTGTCGCACCCGTCTCGGTAGCCGTAGGCCTTGACCTCATAGACGCCGGCAGCGGCAGTTGGCGATGACATAAGGGCTTGGATCTTCATTCCAGCCTGATGAATCGGAACTTCAATCATGCTTCCTCCTTCAATGGCGTTTCGGTGTTGAACGATGCTGGGTAGCGGTAGAGGCCCTGGCAGACGGGACCGCAAAACGACTCCCTAATGGGCATGAGGCCCTCACGCTTGGTCTCTTGAATCCACGCACCGCACGTCCGGCAGTTGCCACCAGGGCGCGTTGTGGCTTTGCGGCGAACACCGGCCTCTTCGCGAATGCTTCGACGCTCTCTTGGCGTCAAGCCTCCCCAAATGCCGTGGGTGATGCTCTCGTGAGCCAATGCGTACTCTCGGCACTCGAGGTTGACCGGACAGGCTTGGCAGATCCTCTTGGCGGCGAACATCGCCGTTCGAGCGGTCTTCTGCGCGTCGTCGCCTTCTGGCCAGAACACGTCTTGGTGGCCTCGGCAAGCTCCCCTAGTCATCCACGAATCGGGAGCCGCCGGCACGCCGAGCGATGGAAGTGCGTAGTCAGACAAGTTCGTCAAGTCCCAACTCCTTCAATCGGTCTTCGCCGTGCATAGCGAGCAACTCTTCGATGGTTCGAGGACGGTTGCACCACGACCCGCAGGTGCCGCAGGCGTCTTGGCTGTGCTCGACGTAGGCGCAGCCACAGGACCTACAGTGCAGCTGGACGTAGATGACTTGAAGCACCTTCTCGGGCAACTCGAACAAAAACCGAGTCATCAGCGGCACCTCTGCGCACGAACCTCGAACATCTCGGCGAGGTCGAATTCCTTGCGCATGATGAGGCGGGCGTAGAAGGCTCGGTAGGAGTTGTTGACCTTCCACTCCTCGCCGGTGCTGGCGCTCAGCTCGAAGTCCCAACGCAGGCGCTCAACGAGGCTGGCGATAGCGATCCGGTTGCGACCGTGGTCCTTGGCGATTCGTGCCAGGCGCACGAGCTCGTCGTAGACCCACGGGTTTGCCCAGTGGAAGTGCCAGAAGCGATCCTCGAGGCACCACTCGGTCTCGTAGGTGACCGGTGCGAACTCAAACAGGGAGGTTTGGGTGTCCGTCATGCCACGTCCTCTCGGTCAAGGATCGTGTAGGCCGGCGTCTGACGCACTCGACGGCGACGTGCTCGGAGTGCGCGCTTGCGCTCCTCGAGGTACACCATGCGATTCACGAAGAACAGCAGCACCAGCACCGCTTGAATGGGTCCGCAGATGAGAAACGGCGTTGACCACGCCACCCATGAATCGGTCAGACCCTTGAGGAACAGCGCAGCGTTGGCCAGCGTGCCGGCGATCAGGATGAGGTTGCGGAGTGCGTACCGCTCACGGATCTCGTTCATCGGCCTGCTCCCTCTGTGATGAGTTCGACGTCGACAAGGTGGTCGAGGCACCGCTCCATATCGGCAGCAAGTACGGTGTCTTCGTTTGTGCGTACGTCGGCCGGCAAGTTGTCGTACCAACTGACGATCCGAGCGATGTGGCCGGCGTCGAGCGGGATGTATGAGACTCTCTTCATCGGGAGCCTCCCTGTGCGTCGATGCTGAGGTCGGACAGCCGCTTGCGCAGCACGTCGCGCTCGGCACGAATGGCGTCGTAGGCCTTCTGCGCCTCGTCGAGGTCACGAACGAGGATCTGAATGCGGTCGTACAGCCGGTTGCACTCGGCCTTGAGCGACGCGTTGCTAGGGCAGGTGTGCTCGTCGAGTGGGTGTGGGTGCTTGTCTTCGGTGTTCATCAGAACGGCCTCCCGTCGATGTCGTCGAAGTCGGAAACGACTTCTTGCGCGCTGCCTTCTTCGACCAACTTGAGAGCGTCGATGACCTTGGAGGCCTCAAACGAGGTCAACTGGCTGAGGTTCGCCACTTCCCTGCCGGCGAGGGCCTTGATGTAATCACCACGCGCCTTGGCATCGTTGAAGCCGAGGTCGACGAGCAACTTCTTGATGAGCCCCATCTGCTTCTCGGTGATGGGCTTCGGTCCACGGCGCTCAATCGGCGCTTCCACGACCTCGGCGTCGTAGACGTCGTCGGCCGGCGCTTGGTCGGGAACGACCCGGAGTGCAGCTGCTCGAGGAGCGGCGTTGCCGTTCGACGGGTGCGCCGAAGTGTCGGGCAGGTCGATGGACTCGATCTCCTCCGGGGTGTAGGACAGGCCGGAGATGATGTCGGGGAAGTAAAGCCGGCAGGCCTCAGACGTCACACGCGCCGACACCATCGCCCGTGGGTACTTCGACCACACCGGGTTGCTGGTCAGGCCGGCACGCTTGGCATCGTCCAGGCTGAACGACACCGTCTTCCAGTCCTCCCAGCCTTGGCGCTTGCAGGTTGCCGTGGCCTCGAGGTCGTTGGCCTCGACGATGATCTGGTGGCCGGCGGACAGCACCAGTGCACGCATCAGTTCTGCCGACAGCGCCGGCTTTCCCTTGATGATGTTGATGGACTGCAACGCCTGCATGGGGCCGATGCCCAACTCGGAGCCGGCGAGCATCACTGCGAGGATCGCTTCGGGGCGACCCTTCAATGCGTCCGGCACCAGCTCGGTCTTGCTGATCGTGTTCGACACGTTCAGGTACTCGCTTAGGTAGGGGAGGCCCCCGACCGCCTTCGACGGCACAATGGCCGTTCCTTCACTCATTGCTTCCTCCTTCTGTAGGGATTGCGCGTTGCGCAGGGTGGCCGGCGAGGAGGTCTGCGTCCCTAAACACAGACGGCCTCACGCCCAGCGAAGGAAGGAGGAACGAGGCGTGGGCCTCGGACTCCTCGCCGGCCGAAGATGCCCGGCTGCCGGCGGTGGGGGATTCACCGACAACCGAGGCGATTTGGTGCTGCTCCATCAGGGCGATCTCCGCCTTGAGGCTGGCGATCCGCAGCTGCAACGTCGAGATGTGTGCGTCGAGCGCAGCGATGGTGCCGTTGCTCACGCTGCGTCCTTGGGCTGCGTGAACTGGACGAGGTCTTCTGCACGAATGAGCCAGCGGTTGCCGACCTTGACGCCACGGAGCCGGCCGGTGCGAAGCGACTTGACCACGGTGTCAACATGGAGGCGCAGGTACAACGCAGCCTCGGAGGTGGTGAGCAGTTCGGGAAGTTCGGTTCGTCGGATGGTAGGTGTGGTGGGCATGGCGAGATGGTAAGCGAACTCTTACCAACTCGTCAAGTCTTTCTGGTCACTACCGGATTTGTCCCGACTTAGCAGGGCATTAGGTATTTTCACAGGGTCGGGCGTACAATGGAACCCTGATGGACAAACAGCCGACCCTCGCCGAAGCACTCAAAGCGGAGCGGACTGCGCGCAGCCAGAACTCTCGTCAGGCCGGCGTCGAGCTGGGAGTATCGAACGCCACCATCAGCAACTGGGAGCGCGGTGCGTTACCGGTGCAGACCGAGCATTGGCTTGGCCTGATGGCCTATCTGCACATCACGAAGGAAGCCTTTGCCGAGATGATCGCCGAAACCGTTCGGCGAGAGCACCTGGCGCGCTTCGTCATCGAGGGGATCTAGTTCCTCGATCCGGTAGGGCCATGACGCTCCGGATGATCTGAGCTGCAAGGTCGAGGCGTTCGGCATGACAGCGGTGGTTCTCAGCCATTCGGTTCAACTCCTCTGCTGCCTTCAATTGCTTCTGCATAACGCCCCTTCACGAACAAGTGTTCGCATCATTCCACGACCGTGCGCGTTTTGGAAGAGGGGTTGTGGTGACAAGGTTTTGGAAGACTGCCGGCATGGCACTCCTCGACGAAGCAGCGCAGATCGTGAAGGACCGAGGGCAGTTCTATGGACCGCCAAGTGAGAACCATGAACGCACAGCTGCGATGTGGTCGGCCTACCTCGACGTGCCAATCTCCGCCGTCGACGTCTGCGCGCTCAACATCTTGCAGAAGATGAGCCGGGAAGCGAACTCTCACAAACGGGACAACTTCCTCGACGTTGCAGGCTTTGCCGCCAACGCCGACGAATGCGGTTGACCGAATTGTCATCAAGTTGAATACAACCCCGGACCAAAGAGCACCGTCGCCGTGTGGACGCTCTAGGGGTTCAGTTTCTGCATCACTCGAGCACCGATGTTGGCCGCCTCGATCTGGCGCTCCGCTACGGCGTGGGCGTAGACCCGAAGCGTCATTGTTGGGTTTGCATGTCCGAGGCGTTGCGCAGCGTTGACCGGGTCTTGGCCGGCGGCGATGAGTTCAGTAGCGTGGAAGTGCCTGAGCGAGTGCAGGTGAATTTGCGGTAGGTCGAGGTCCTTGGCGATCTTCGATGCGACGCTCGAGTAGGTGTCGATGTTGGCCGGCGATGCCATGTCGGCACGTTTCGGGAAGATGTACCCATCCTCGACCACCTGAATCGGGCCCGTTGGCCAGTTCGCCGCCTGCTCAAGCATGAACGTCCGGTAGGTGCCGAGCCGCTCAAGGATCAGCGGGTCAAGGACTACGACGCGCTCCCGGCCGGTCTTGGTGGTCTTGATGCCGTGTTCCCGGCCGGCGCGGTAGGCAGATGCTCGAACGTGGAGGCAGTTCCCGTCGAGGTCGCTCCAACGAAGGGCTGCGAGTTCGCCTCGGCGCATCCCGGTCACCGCAGCCAGCAGCACGAACATCCCGAACTGCTCGGAATGACTCTGGCACGCCGAGATAAACCGCTGCACTTGCTCCGTGGTTGGCGCTGAGACGACCCGTGTGGGCGCCTCGGGCATCGAAACCCGGTCCATGGGGCTTCGCTCGAGCCAACCCCACCGAACGCCCTGAGCGAGCGCAGAGCGCAGCACGGCGCAGTAGCGACGGACCGTGGCCGGCGAACGCCCGGAGTCGATCAGGTCGGTAATGAACTGGTCGACGGCGCGCACCGTGAGTTGATCGACCGGGATGTGCCCGAGTGCGGGGCCGATGATGTTGCGCGACACTTTGGCGAAGTCGTCCAGGTACCGAGGGGCCCGACCGCGGCTGGTGAGCAGGACGAGGTGCTCCTCAAGCAGCTGGGAGACGAGCTGCTTCGTCGGGATGACCTTGACGGTGGATTCAAACTCGTCGAGGATGCGCGCTGCTTGGCGCTCGGCCTCTCGGCGGTTCTTCGCCTCAAAGGTCCACACCTTGACTCGGCGCTTACCGGTGCCCGGATCGGTGCCGTAGTTCATCCGCAGGCGCCAACGACCCGAGCCTTTTGGCCTCTCATCAAGCGATCCTGTACCCTTTGTTCGTCCCCGCATGGACACAACTTAGGCGAATGTGTCCAAGATGTGTCCAAAGGGGCCCGGAGAGGTGCGAGAGCGGCCGAATCGGACTCACTGCTAAACCTCCTCTAGACCGGACACTAGGACGAAATAGCCCAATTTATAAGGCTTTTTCATAGGTAAGTCCTCATTTACCAAGTTTTCAAGGCGCTGAATGTGTCCAAGAATGTGTCCAAGGATTGCGAGCCTTGAAGGCTGTCAACTCATTAGAGATGCGCAAAGCCCCCGGCCGGAGCCGGGGGTGTGAGTGGATGAGGTGCCGGAGACGTTCAGCCGGCGAAGAGCTGCGCCTCGGCGTAGTAGAGCAGACCGAGCGTTCGGTGTGTCATCTGTTGACCAGGGCACAAATAGAAGACCCCGTCACCATCCTCGTCGTCGAGGTCTTGCACCGATGCCAGCACGACCCAGTCGGCGAGGTTCGGCATGACGAAGTCGAACTCGTCGCTCCGCATGTAGTCCTCGAGCAGTTTCTGGATCTTCATTCCGATGTCGACGGGAAGGTTCATGGGATGACGTGCCCGCATGCGAGGTGGATACGGTTCTGCCAATCGGTGGCCACCGTTGGGCGGTGACACTTCGGGCAGGGTGGCAGGCGAAACACGTCCGTGCCGTCGAAGGAAGCCTCAAAGGATGACAAGGTCGCCCCAGCCACGTTGTCCATAACCTGCTCCGATTCCAACTGCCAGCATCCCGGCCGGCGACTGATTGCCTGTCTGAGCCGTGAACCAGTACGACCCGCCATCCATGGCAGGGCATTGGAACACGGTGCGCCCGGTGGATTCCGAGGCGACGAAGTGATGCTTGTGGCCGGCGAACAGCAGCTCGGCGTCAGCGACGGGTTGTCGACCCATCACTTGGTCTCGCCACCACCGTTCCATGACGGCCTGCGAGCCGCCCGAACCGTTGAACTGATGCCCGTGGGCGAACGCCACCGGGATTCCTGCGACCTCAAGCGTCAAGGTCAGGTTGTCCGCAATTGCTCCGAGGGGCACCGAGACCCGCTCGTACCGTTCAGGGTTGGCGGCGAGGATCTCTGAGACCTGCTCAAAGATGGCGAGGTCGTCGTTGTCGGTCCATGAGGTGTAGGCCTTGCCGTTCTGCCGATTCTCGCCGTGGTTGCCCGGCACCGCTGCTAAAACGATGCGAGTGCCAAGGGGCAGCAAGGTGTCGACGAACTTGAGCACCAGCCGCCGGCCGAGACGCATCTGCTCCCGGCGGTCGAGGCTGACGCTTGAGGTCTGCATGGAGTAGAACCCGGAGCACTGCTCGACGATGTCACCGAGACCGACGAGGTAGATCGTGTCGACCGGCCGGCCGATTTTCTTCAAATCCTTGATGTGGCGAACGAGACCGTCGAGCGCACGCATGATCCGACCGACCGTGGCTTCGGGCCCGTCTCCGCTTGGCTCAACCTTCCCAAGCTGCCAATCCGACAGCAGCACGACGAGGGCACGACCGCACTCGTCGACGTGAGCGTGCTTTGACGGCTTCCACTTCTTGACCTCGGCGATGAGCTCGGTGACGTCGACGTCATCGACCGGGATGCTGCGAGGGGTCAGCGTTGCCCGGTAGTAGAGCATTCGCTTGGTCTCGTTGTTGCCAATGGCGGCATCCCACGCACGCACCTGGACTGATCCTGGTACGACCTTCGTGTAGTTGGGGTCAAGGCCGAAGTCGGCGATCAGGTTCGCCCACAGCGCCGGGTCAAGCTCTTCGTCGGACTTGACGACCAGCGACCCGCCCTTCTCGGGGTTGTAAGTGAGCCCGGGCTCAAACCCTGCGGGGTGGCTCTCTCGGTGACGTGCCACGCGTTCGGGCACAGCACGGTCGAACTCGTCGAGGTTGATGTCGGTCATGGAGACTCCGATGCGCACGGACATTCCTCGGCACGGTGCCGAGCCACAATCTGCGGTGAGAGGTCGAAGTCCCATGACTTGAGGACTCGAGAAACTGTGACGTGGGAGTAGGTGAACTGGCTACCGGTGCGCGCAGCGAGCGCAGCGATCAACTTCGTCGCTCGGTCTTCGCCGACCTTGTCGATGGCTTTGGCGATGCCACAGCGTTTCTTGCGAGGCTGAATGACCTCAGCGAACTCCGACAGGTCGATCTCCGTCATTCAGTCCCCTTGATCAGTCCCAAGACGTACTGCGAGGCTTCCCAATCCGAGTGCGAAACGGAATGAGCGCCGGCCTCGCCTCGGTGGTGTCGAACGCACAGCCAGCGCAGGTTGGTTGCCGACTCAACCCATGCGCCAAGGTTCCAGGCGTCGGACACGCCGGGGTAGTCGACCTCGAGCGCCTCGAGGCTGATGCCTTCTTGGAGCGCGAACTCAATGTGGGCGTGGTGCAGCTCAAGACCCGCCTGTTCGCCGCCGTCTGCGGGCGGTGGACACGGGTTGCCCTGAGCGTCTGCACAGGCGTCGAAGCCAACTCGCTCACCGATGTAACACCGGGCGGTCGCTCGGGTCTTGCGGTGATAATGGTTGAAGTCGATGTAGTGCGGATCGTCCTCCCTCGCAGGATGAGGGGGGAAATGGACAAAATACGGCCGGTGGTGCTGGACGCCGTCGTGGGCTGCGACTTCCTCGGTCATTTCTTGATCGGCTCCGAGGTCGGAAATACCTTGGCAGGTTTCGGGGCGTAGGTCGGGGCGCCTGGGGCGCCGAGCAGCCAACCGAGTGCCGGTACCTTGGTCTCTGCCCATGAGGCGAGCGCACCGTAGGCGGCAGCTGCGCCGGATGTGATGTACGCCGTGACCTGAGCGTCGAGGCCGTGGATGCCCACTTTGGCGAGCAGACCAACGACGAGGCCGGCGGCAACCGGGGTCACCTTCCTGATGATGGACCTACTGAGGCTGCTCAACGTGCTCCTCCTCCGTGATGTTTTTTGCCGACCACTTGACGGTGTGCTGGGTCGTGTATTTGCCGACGAGGGCGATGGGCAAGATGCCGAGCCATCCCTGCCACCCGAGGGCGATCAGGTTCACGCCGGAGAACGCCGACAGCACGATGGATGCGACGTCGAGCAGACCGTCAAGGTTGCCGGCCAACTTCGCCCGGCCGTTGGCGATGGCATCGACGAGCACCGTGCCGACGAGGTCCTTGACGACCATGCACAACGAACCGATGCCTGAATAGAAGGCGACGTGGAGCCAGATGTTCTTCACGGGGCAACTTCCTCCGCTAATTGGGCGGGTGTGGTGGAGTAAAGGTCGTCGGCAGCGAGGTCTTGCGCCGGCACCCAGCCGGCGAACATGAGTGCTGCGGTGACGAGGCCGGAGCAGATCCACGTCATCGAACGCCGAAGGCAGATGCTCCGGGGCAGGATGACGTCAAGGATGCAGCTCACGATGGTGAGGAAGCCGTACTTCGCCCCGACTTGGCTGCGAGCGAATTTGAGCACGTCTTCTGGGTTCAGTTCCGGCGGACACGGGCGAACCTGCGTCTTGCCACCAGGGGCAATTTCGCTCAGCAGACGGAAGTTGGTGACGCCTCGAGCCTCAGCCTGGATGACGTACCAATCGCCGCTCGTTGGGTGCGGCCGGTCGATGATCGCTGCGTGGTTCCACTTGGATTCGTTCTTGTCGCCTCGCAGGGCCTCGCCGAAACGGATCGCCTTGGCGATGGAGCCGGTGGAGTGAGCGAAGACGATGTCGCCGGGGTAGATGCCTGCGTGGGTCATTTCGAGTCCTTCGGCGGGATGATGCCGAGGTGCTCGGCGATGCGTGCGACGAGGTCGCCGGGGTTCTCGGTGTTGCGTCCGTTCGGCATGAGCCGACTTAGGGTGTCGTTCTGGTACTCCGTCATCTGGCGCAGCCACTCGACGTCGGCCTCGAGTTGGCGCACGACGGGCACGATGGACTTGATCTGCGCGACGCCCTCGGCGGTCTCCCTGCGGGTCTGCTTGACGGTGGCGTGCTTCCTCATGGCGTGACCCACGAACCAACCGATGACGCCAAAGATGCCGCCGGCGAGGACGACGACGTTTGCCCAATTGCCGATCTCACTCCACATGTCATGGCTGCCCGAGTGCTGCCCAGGTGGTGGCGCCACAGACGCCATCAGCGGTGATGTGGTGTGCGGCTTGGAACGCCTTGACGCACTGCTCGGTCGATGGACCGAAGATCCCGTCAATCTTCAAGACCTCGCCGTGCTTGGAGAGCATCTGCTGCAACTTGAAGACGTCCATGCCTCGAGCGCCAAAGGCGACCTGCGGAGGCGTTGCCGGCTTGGCTGGCGCAGCTGCGGCGTGAGGTGCTGGCGCAGGCGCCGGGGTTGCGTCGACCGGCAGGAATTGCAGGAAGGTCTGCGGCGTGCGACCGTCGACGGCGAAGCCTTGCTGGGGTGCGGACTTTGGAGCGTTGACCCAAACGAAGGACGGATCTCCCTGCTGGCCCATGCTGACCGTCAGAACGTCCGAGCCGTGGACCTCAATGATGATGGCGGTGTGCCAGCCGGTGCCGGGTCCGTAAACCACGACGTCGCCTGGTTGCACCTGCGCCAAGGGGATGTGCTTGCCGTGACTGAGCAAGGTGCCGGTGTAGCCCTCGCCGTCATAGTTGAGGCCGTTCGGGTCCGGTGCTCCTGCCCAGCAGTAGCAACGGGTGACCCATGCTGAGCAGTCCGACGTCACCGGCAACTTGCCAGCAGCGTGCATGTTGGCCATTCGGGTCGGGCCTTCGGTGTAGGTGAAGTGCGTATGGTTGGCGACGCCCCACTTCGCCCACTGGACGATTTGGGCGCGCAGGCCTAAGGGTGCTGGCATTGGCTGCTCCTTGCTGGGTGGGGTTATCCGGGGGTGACTGCGAGGTTGGTCGGGGTGATGCCCGTGGTCGAGATCATCCCGTTGAAAATGGCGTTGGCGATGATGGCGTGGCCTCGAGCGTTCGGGTGAAGCCCGTCGAACGAGAAGTTCGTTGAGCTCGTCGAACCACCAAGAGCGGTGTCGATGTCGACGATGAACGCCTGCATGTTGAGCGCAGGTTCACTACCGCCGGTGCCGTAGGTGCTGGTGTTGCCCGACTGCGACGACGTCGAGGTGCCCTGAACAACAGCGGTGATTCCTGCATTGGCGGTCACCACGTTGGTGTTTGGTGAGCCAATGCTGTAGGCCGTCGATGATGGGATTCGTGCGATGTTGCAGACCGCAATACTGGCGCTCAAGTCCGGTGAAACCGTGTTCGACGCCTCAATCCCATAGCCGTAGAAGAAGAACCGAGGCACTGAGCCTGCGCCCATGGAGGTCAGGGTGATCTTGATGGTGTGCGCACCAGATGCGAGGCCGGTCAACCGCTTGACCATTGGCGTAAATCCGAGCAGTGTGACGGTTTGCGCCGAGCCGGTCCCAGATGCGCTCATGGTCACCGACGTGGGCGTGCCCGAGGGAATGGCGCTGATGGTCATTCCTGAGTCCGTGCTGCTGATGTAGGTGCCGGCAGGGATGCCAGATCCAACGATGAATTGCCCCAATTGGTTGGGGTTGACGAAGTTGCCAGACGAGGCGGTCAGCGTGGTTGTTGCGCTAAATGCGCTGACGGCAACTGAGGTCGAATTGGAACCAGCAGTTGGGCTCACATTGTTCGTGTTGATGGCCGCAACCGTTGAACCTCCGTCGATGGAGATGTTTGCTGCTCCGCCGTTATTTGAGCCGGCGAGACCAAGGAAGAAGAGGTCAATGGTGCCACCTTCAAATGAGGGCGGGATGCTGATGGAAATCGACGGTGGGGTTGCTCCGACTGCGCCCGAGAACATCTTGACTGAGCCGGTCGGCGTCAGCGTGGTGTCGGTGGGGGCGTAGGTCTGGGGGTTCCAGAACTGTCCGGCAGCAGGCTGCGTGTGCGTCGTCCACGTCGCTCCAGAACCGTTGCCGGCGGTGTAGGTGATGTTCGACTGCAAGGCGCTGCTCATGTAGGCGCATGAAGCGTTGGCGATGACGGAGCGCATCGTCTCTTTGAACAAGTTGATGTCGAACGTCGAGCTGCCGCAGTCGTTGATGCCGTGCAGAATGGCGAGCATGCCGGGTCCGACGAGGGATTCATAGCCATAGGAACCGGACTTGGCGACACCGGTCGAGCCGGCCGGAACCGAACTTCCAAGCGCCGACACAGTGATGCTGGTTGCTCCGGGGTTGGCCTGTGCCGTCAGCGTTGCGGTGACCGTGGCTCCGTTTCCGGTTGAGAACACGATGCTCGAGCCGTTGGCGATGATGGCGGGAATTGCGTCGCAGGAAATGGACGTAGCGCCGCTTGAGGCGGTTGCGGAAACGTTGATCTCACCCGGCACGCCGGCAAAGTAGGAGCCGTTCCCGAGGTAGTAGTAGCCCTGGCTACGCGGGCGGTTGGCGAAGAAGTTCGCCCATCCTCCGTAGACGCCTGATTGGCACAACTGAGAGCCGGCAACGCTGTAGTTGCGAAAGCGAGTGTTGTACCGGACGTACACAATGCCGCCGGGGTCGGCGCCACCAGTGCCCACTGCGCTTGACTTCCACGACACGTTGGTCATGCCGACGAGTTGTGGAGGCGTGGTGTAGTTGCCCGAGCCGTTGCGGTAGGCGTAGTACGAGATTGGGTAGGTCGATGCCGGCTGTGAGGCAGCGAGCAAAATGGCCTGCGATCCGATGCTGATGGAGCCGTACCAGGGCGAAGCGTTGAAGAAACCGAACGCGACCGTTGAGGTTGTTGCCGATTGCGGAGCGTGAATCTGCAACGCCCACGAGCGACCGTTTGCTCCAGATGCACCCGAGGTCGTCGCATTGGGCATGAACGTGCAGAAGTCGACCCACGCCTCCTCAGGAAGCAGGCCGATGTAGGTGGTTGCCGTTGAGGCGGCAGCAACCGCTGGAACCTGAGCGACGAGGACATTGTCGGTGTTGCGACCCATGCCAAGCATGTTGCGGAGCACTGATGGCCACATGCGCTGGAAGTTCGACGTTCCCGAGCTTGAGGAGCCGGCAAAACCAGTTTGGCTCCAACCTGCGTACTCGTAGGGGTCGGGTGGTGGTGCTGCGTAGGAGTGGCCGATGATCATAAATCGACCAGGCGTGACCGTTCGAGTCGCAGGGACCCAGTTAGTGCCGTTGTAGCCGAGAACCTGCTCCGAGACTGCTCCTGCGGTTGACAGCCCGATGATGGGTGACGATCCGGTGCCGGTGTTCGTGATCGGCGATGACACCGAGGTCGTGCCGGCACTACCGGTTGCCACAGCTGCGGAACCCGATGAGACGTAGGTCAGCGTGAAGAACGAGTTGGCGGTGAACGTGATCGAACCGCCGGTGCTGTTGTTGAGTGCGATCTGCAACACGTCGCCAGCGTTGGCCTGAATGTCATCTGAGGCAAAGAATGACCGTTCGTTGGTCGTGGCGTAGCCCAGCTGCTCGTTCGTCGACTGCGTGACGTTCTGAATGTAGAAGTTGGCCTGACCCGAGGCAATGGCGCCGAACTCAACGTAGACCTTGGCCGAGTAGACGCCAGTGACCGGAGCAGTGATCTGCGCACCACTGGCCGTCATTGGCGAGAACGCGTAGGTGACGGTCGTGAAATTGACCGTGCCCGCTGTGCCGCCGTTGGCCACGGAGTTCGTTGCTCCAGTCACTCGAGCGCCGGGCGTCGACGTGGCCACCGACCGCTCAAGGTACGACAAGCGGTTGTTGTGGCTCTTGACTGAGCCAATGAACCCGTCCTGTGGCGGTCGGTTGATCTTCGGCATTAGAGCATCCCTTGAGGCAGCGCACCGGGAAGGCCGGTGAGTGGCGGGTTGAGGGTGTAGGTGACGGTCGGGACACCGGCGTCAGTGATGGCGAAATCAATGCCAACGATGCGCATGATCGTGTCAAGGCCTGACGGAAAACGGTTGTCCGGTCCCGTGATGACCCGGACGTGGTCGCCGTCGTCGACCAAGTTGGCGGCGACACCTGCGTAGGACAGCGGCACGGTGACCGTCGAGGTCACAATGGGGAACTCTCGACGAGCGACCTCGCCTTGAATCTCGTAGGTCAGCGTGGAGTTGTCCACGGTGTTCACGAACGAGGTAAGGGCGCTCATGTGCGGCCATCCGAGGTTGGTGGCAGCGGGGTCGGTGTAGCTCAGGGGGTTGAGCGATCCAGACGAGGCTGTCCCGACCACTTCGTCTGCCTGCTCGGAGCCGTCTTCGTCCCAGGTGTATTCGATTGCAGCTGAGAGGTCGAGCAGCCAATCGTTGACCATTCGAGGTGCGAGGTTGTTGTAAGCGGCGCCGGCGGTGTAGGAGACGGCGTTTGATGGATCGTCCTCGGAGGTGTACGAACCCGCCGCAACCGAGGCGCTGATCGTCACCTGGCTGATAGAGCGGTTCGTGTTCGTGATGGTACCGACCACAGTGCCGCCGGAGTTTTTGACGTTCGCGCCGATAACCGGCTGGTAGCCGGAATAGGTGCCGGTGGTTCCGGTCGATGCCACGGTGATCTTCGTGACCTCGTTGGAGGTCTTGGAGCCTCGTCGAGGAAAGTCGAAGTTCATCACAAACAGCGGAACTGAGCCGGTGCCGTTTGCCCAATAGCCGTCAATGGCGAAGTCGTAGCCAGCCTTGTAACCGGCGTCGGAGTAGCCCACGACGATTTGGTCCGCTGACACTCGACGAGACAATGGGAACGACGGGGCGAAGACGTTGGTGGATCCAAGTGCCGTGGTAACGCGATCTGAAACCTGCATCGTGGCGAAGGCCGAATTGACCATGTTCTGTGCACCAGCAATGACGGCATTCCCGATGTAGGGCCCGTAGTTCGGGCGGGCGATGTTGCCCCAGAAGTAATACTCCGGGTACAGCGACGACGACGGATAGGTCGAGTAGTCGTTTGCCTGATGGCGAGACGTGAAGTAGTCGAAGCACTCCTTGGCGGTGATGTCCAACGTGTGGTTTTTTGTGTCGAATGACCGGGTGCGCACGAGGCCCGCCCAGACCAGTTGGCCGTCGATGTCGACGCAGAGCAGCGTCTTGTTGGGCGTGGTAGCCGTGATGAGCGTTGCCGGTGGGATTTGCGAGCTCTCAAGCGAGATCGATCCGGTCATCTGGCCGGCGTTGTTGAGGCGCTGGCTGAACGTCAGGTTCTGCAACGGGATTTCGCCATGGCTGACGGGGCCGTTGCCCAAGATGGCGTATCCGCCCGTGGCGAGGGTGTTCGAACTGAGCGACGCCATCTGCACGCCAAACTGCCCGTAGTTCGTTCCTCGAGAAGCGCCGAGCCCGGAGTAGGTCAGCGTCCCGGTCTGGTTGTACGCAGCGTTTGACGTGCCGACGATGGTCACCGAAGTTCCCGCCGCTGCGAACCAGTTCTGCACGCCCCAGCAGCTCACGATCTTGGTCGTGGTGTTGCCGATGGCGCCGCCGAAGGGAAGCGCAGCGTCGTAAGTCGGGTAGAGCCCGGTGATGTGGCTTGCCTCCTCAACGCCAATCTGCTGCGCCTTTTCCGCCGTTGAGATGCTGCCGCCAACGATGGCGGTGTCACCGACCGATGGGCCGAGTTGGGTGACGTTCGACAGGCTGAGGAGGTCGTAGGACCAGACGGTGACAACTCCGCTCATGCGAGGTATGCCGGGGCGTAGTCGACTTTGAGCGAACCGCTACCGGAGCCGGTCCATGACGCCGAGATCACGGCGGACTTCGAGCTGGACGTCATCATGCCTCCAACGAGGGAAATGGGGTTCGGCCACGTCGGCGCTGTTGCCGATGCGGAGTAGTAGGCGCTGCCGGCCTTCGTGATGGTGTGCAGGTCGGTGTTGATGACGTAGGTGGTCGCCGTCGGCACCGTGCCAGGTTCCACGTTGATGCTCCACTGGGCCACACCGCCGACGGTGCAGGTCACGGTGACGTTGCTCATGCCGGTGCTCGTCGAGGCGAACGTCACGATGGGGTTCATATCGACGTCACCGGCGTAGGTGATCGTCGGGATGGAAACGGTGGCGGCGCTACTGAACGACTGCGTAGTCGACACCGGGTTGCCGTACAACCGAGGGTCGGTGGCGTGGAACCACAACTCAGGGCTTATGCGCCCGGAGTTTGCGTAGTCAAACGTGTAGGGGTACTTGGCGTCCTTGATGCGCACCATGGCGCCCATGACTGGCCGGTTGGGGATCTGAATCCACAGCGGCAGCTCGGCGTTGACAGCGATCGTGTTTGTCAGGTTGGCATTGATGGCGACCTGAAGGGTCTTGAGGAGTGCCTGCGACGTCGATCCACCGTTTTTGAAACCGAGGTCAAGGCTGACGTCGATATCCCGGCCGGCGAGCAAGTTGTAGCCGGGGAACTCGCCGTGCAAACGTGCTCGAGCAATGTCGCCGGTGTTCAGGGTTGGCAGATCCGAGACACCTTGAATGCCGACAATCTCGTAAGCGGTGCCTGCGCCAAAGGTCAGACCGTTGAACTGCATCTGCCATGGGCTGAGCGATGGGGCGGAGTAGCCAAGGGGGAACGCCATTATCGGGCTCCTGCGGATCGAAGGGCACGGGATACGGCAGCTGCAATCTGCTGCGGCGTTGCATTTGTGGTGACGTTGATGTTGAGGTCTCGGGCAAAGGTACGGATGTCGGCCGCTTGCTGCTTCTTGTGGGTCTTAAACCAATCCATTTGCTGCTGCGCCCATTGAGCAAATATATCTTTGGGTACCAAATTCTTTTTTGGTCCGCCGACAAGCTTTTGAAATTCTGCAAACGTTGCAGATTTCCCCATCGTCGCCACATAGAGGCCTTCGGAATCAAATTGTTTATACATGGGCGCCAGTTGCTTCTTTGACGGACCAACTCTGTGACCACCGTGCCAATGATTTTTGGCCCAGTCCAGATTCTGCTGAACCATGGAAGCACCCAGTAACGCTGGAGCAGCATCGGCGAGAACACCTGCGACCAAGCCCATGCCACCTCTTGCACCTGCGACCGAGGCCACGCCACCTTCTGCACCTGCGACCGAGGCCACGCCACCTTCTGCGGCAATTGTTCCGTCCTCGGTGGCGGTAGTAGCCGTGTTCACGGCAATTTCTCGCGTGTTGACAACAATTTGTTCAAGCAGGCTGTTTGAACTTGCGGCACCTGCGCCACCGCTACCGAATGAGGTCACAGACTTGAGGGCTCCGCCGGCATCCTTCATGGCCGAGAAGATGCCCTTGACCTTGTTGAAGCCCCAGATGATGCTCAACGCAGCGCCAATGCCACCGACAGCCATGCCGAAGTCGGCCACGGCGCCCTTGTTGCGGGTCAGGAAACCAACAAAGTTTGAGACCCAGCCGGCGGCGATGGTGAGCTTTGGAATGAGCCACTCGCCGAGCTGCTTGCCCATGTTCGTGATCTGCGCGTTGAACGCCTGCATCTTGCCCGGCAGGGTGTCGGAGAACCCTGCGGCGGCACCCTGCGTCTTTTGCTGAATGGCGTCAAGGATGGTGGTCGTGGCGTGGGCGGACGAGTTGTATTTGTCCTGAGCATTCTTGACGGCCATTTGTGCGTCTTGCAACGCCCACTGGCCTTTTACGCCCTTCAAAATGTGATTGTTGAGCTCGTACTGCACTCGAGCCAACTTGATCTCGGCAGCGATCACCGCTTGGTGCGCCTTGGCCACCGAGGTCGCAGACCCGGATTGCACGTTCAAGTTCAGCCCGAGCTGCTTCACGATGCGCGTGCTGCCACCCATGATTTTCGCCACGGCGGACGCTGCATCGGCGAGGCTCATGTGCTTGAGGCGTGCGAGGTCAGCCACCTGACCCATAAGCGCAGTGGCTTTCGCCGTTGATCCGGTAGCGGTAATCAAGGTGGTCAGGGCGACGTTCGTCTGGTCGGCGTTGAATCCAAACTTGGCCATCGAGTTGTACGCAGCGTCGACCTTGCCTTTGACCTCGTCGAACGACTGGCCGGAGTTCTTGACGGCGGTCTCGAGGTTGGACTGCGCCTGTGCGCCGTCAAGGGCGATCTTCACGGACTCGCCGGCGATACCGACGAAGGCTGCGAGGCCGGCGCCGGTTGCAGCTGCGCCGAGCCCGGAGATCATGCCGAGGAACCCGTGACCCTTCTTCTCCGCTTCGCCGAACTTGTTGCCAACCTCGGTGAGCACCTTGCCGAACGGCGTACCCATGGACTCGGCGTGTTGGCCGAGACGGGTGAACAGACCGCCGATCCGGTTGGTCGACTTGTCGAAGTTGGACTCCATGTCCTTCGACACGCGCTTGGAGACCTCGCCGGTCTCGAGCATGGCCTCAACGGCGGAGCGGTTCTCGCCGACGAGGTGTAGGCGGACAATGAGGTCGTTCAACGCCATTAGAGACCTCCAAGGACTGAGATGGCACCGCTGCGGTCGACGCTGATGCGCTGCATGATGTCTGCCACGGCGTGCTGGACGCCTTCGGCGAGTTCGGTGCGGTGCGCCTCGAGTGCAGGGGCGAGGAATGGGTAGCGAGCTTGGTCAGCCCACGCGGAAGCAGACCCGTCCGCTCGAGGGCGGCCGGGGTGACGGAAGATGAGTTCGCCAGATGCACCGGTAGCGGTCGATGACCTGCGACGCCGGTTGCGCTTGCGACCCTTCTCAAGGTTGCCGATCTCGTACAGACGAGCGAGGACGTTGCCCTTGCCGCCGGCGGAGATGGTGACCGCTGAGCGGTTGGAGGTGAGGCGAATGGTGTGAGCGATGGTGGTGGAGTGCTCCGACGCACGTTCCATGGCGTCGAGCTTGATGACTTCTGCAGCGGCCTTGAGCCGGCGTTGCATCTCAATCCGCAGCTCGGGCGCAGCCTTGTCCAGGGCACGACCGAACGCCTGCAATTGGCTGGCGTCGATGCCGGCAACGCCGGTGAGCTGCTGGCTCTTGAGCGGAGATGCCACGGTCAGCCTCCAAGTGCTGCTGCGATGTTCTGGGCTTGGCGCTCCTCAGATGCGGAGCGGTGAATCATCCCGACGTGCCGTACTCGGTCAAGCAGGTGCGCCGGCTGCACTTCGATGACGTCGGGGGTCCATCCGGTGATCTCAATGATCTGGACGAGTTCCTCCGTGGTCTGCAACCAGTCCGGGAGGTTTGGGTGCTCCATCTGCCCTCTAAGCGCCAGGCTCAGTCGCTCGAGGGCTGCGTAGGGCTCTCAGGGTCCGGGCTGGGCTCAGCGACGAAGAAAGCCTTGTCCTTGGCGTCCATGCAGGTTTTGCCGAGCACGTCGGCGGCTTGGGCGGGGATTTGGTCGTAGCCGTCGGCGTCGACGGGGAACCCGAAGGACCACGACTCAACCATGCACAGCACAGCGGCGATCTCGAGGGCCACGAAGCAGTCGATCTCCTCGTCGGAGACCGCTGCGGTCGTTGGCTCGGCATCGTCGGGGGTTGGGGCACTGACCGAAGCCTCCGCCTCCATCCGCCGCAGCATGGCGCGCTGGTAGCGGATGGTGGCGACTTCGACGGGGAGCCGCTGCTTCCGGGTGACGCTCTCGGGGTTCCGAAGGACTGCGGAGTTGCCGCCGGGCAGGTCGATGGTCGTCGGCATCAGCAGTAGGTCGTCCCGCTGGCGATGGCGTTCTTCAAGGTGACCTTGGCGGGGCTGACGCCACCACCGGCAGTCGTTGCGTCGGTCGAGTTGGCAATGCCTTCAAACTCGAACTCCTCAATGACGTAGGGCTTGGAGTCGACGACGATCTTCGGGTTGAAGACGTTGCACTTGGTCATCTGGACGTTGAGGCCGGTGGTCGTGCCGGTGCCCTGCGTCGAGCTGATGACCACGGCCGGCTGCGTGGCAGCGGTGACGTAGTTGTATTGCACGTCGTCGTTCTTCCAGTAGGTCACCTTGCCGGTCACCTGCAACGGTCCGACCCAGATGGTTGCGGGGTCTTGCTGGCCGGTGAGGGCCATGACGTTCTCGCTGTTCTGGCGTGAGAAGGTGATTTCAAACGATTGCGCTTGGCCGACTGCGGTGCCGGCAACGGTGAGGCTCCCGGTCCATGCTGCGAGCGGCTTGAGGGTTGACACCGAAGCGACAGCTGCGGAGCCGGCGTAGACACCGGAGGCACGAGCCATGAACTTCGCCGTGTACGCCATGAGCGCACCGGGATCGAGCGTGAGGGTCAGGTCGGTGAACTTGCCGCCGGCGTAGACACGGGTGTTGAGCCCGTCGTAGAACCACAGCATGACCGGAGTGGGCTGCTGGTTCTTTGTGGCGGTGTTGTCGACACCGAAGGCGTGTTGGCTCGGGCTTCCGGCCGTGTAGTCCTCAGCACCGAAGATGCCGCCGACGAGGTACCCGAAGGTGTCAGCGAACACGGCGCCCGAGATGTCCCAGGTGGAGGTGCGCATGCCTTGGATGGCGGCGTAGGTCTTGACCGAGGATCCCTGGTAGGACTGATCGAGCAGCTGCGCGTACTCGTCGGCCGGAGCGATCTTCTCGAGCGGCAGGTAGAACGCCGGCGAGTTCGTGGCTTGGAGCGCAACGTAGGTGTTGGCGTTGTGCGACAAGGTCGGCGTCACGGTGATCGTGCCGGTCGTGCCTGAACTCGATCCGACGGTGTAGGCGAGCACCTCGGTGTTCGGACCGTCGATGATGAAGGCGTACCCGGTCGAAGCGATGCTGCCGACCACGTTGCTCAACGCGACGGCCTGAGAGGTCGTCGTGGTGATGGCTGCGCTCGTTTGGCCGTTGATACGGTCCATCGAACCGCCAACCCACGTTCTGAATGAGGACAATGGCATCTGGGTCTCCTAGTTGGAAGGGTCCGGGGTGGACGGGTCTGTCGGGGCTGGCGCTGCCGGGGCTGCGACTTCCTCGAAGAAGTTGGGGTCAGGGTTTTCGTCAGCGGTGACGATTTCGCCTGGCTCGACCACACGACCGTCGAAGAACCGACGCTCGTAGGGGTAGGTCATTTGGAACTGCGCCATGAGTCCTCCTAGAGGGTGGTTTCGGCGTGGACGGTGATGACGATGTCGGTTTGAACACCGGCAGGTTCTTGGATCGGTGCGGGTTCTCCGCCTCGTGTCCCAGAGGGGTAGCAAACCTCGACGAGCCCGCCGACGGTGGGGTCGTTGCGGATCGCCGTTTCGACGTAGGCGGCGATGACCCATGCACGGTTCATGCAGGTCGCTCCGTCTTCGTTGCTGTAGACCGAGACGTGCACGTCAAAGTCGTAGGACTCTCGCAGGGTGCCGGCTCCGAACCCACCAGTGAACGACTGGAAGGTGGAGACGCGGTTGACCTCACCGGGAATGTAGACAACCTCGTCCTCGACGTTCGGGCCCGGTGTACCAAGGCAGACCGTCATGGCGCCAGCGTTTGAGTCGGCGGCAACGACCGCAGCGATGTCGGCCAAGATCGCCTGGACAACCTGTGGAGCGGTGGAAACCGGGATCGCCACTAGAAGACCGCCGGTGGCTTCTTGGAGGGCAGCAGCAGCTCACGAACACGGTTCGGGACGAAGAAGCCCATGATCTCGCGCCCTGGCTCTTGGTCGTCGACCTCGTAGCCGGGGATGCCGATCTGCGGGCGTCGACGCTGCGTTTGGCTGTAGTTCACGCGCAGCAGCTCGAGGGCGCCGAGCGTGATATTGGGCTCAATGGTTGCCCGGCCGGCGTAGTAGGACACCTGCACGGTCTGGCGACCCGGCGTGAACGCCGTGGTGCCACCGCCGACGGTGCGACGGACGATGCGACCAGTGGCGAGTTCGACTTCGCAGCTGTAGATCTGACCGTGGCTCGGGTCTTGGATAATGGCGAGGGGCCACGCAATCGGTCCGACGTACTCGGTCACGGCGATCACGGCCGAGACCGGACGCTGACGCAGGATGACGGTGTCAGTGCCGCCGTCGTGCCACTCCTCGACAACCTTCTGGATCACGGGACCGACGATGAACTCGACGACGGGGCCGAGGCCCTTGATCATGCGCACGATCTTGGCGTCGTCGGTCTTCATGGTCGCCGGGATGTTCAGGTAGTCCTTTGCCTCAGCGAGCGAGATGATCAGGTTGCCACCTGCGGTTGTCAGGTTCTCCTCGACGAGCACGTCAATGTAGCCGTCAGCCGGAGCGGTCTGAATGGAGCCGTCGCCATAGGTCACGACGAAGTTCGCCATGAACTGCCCCGCCGTGGCGGTTTGGGTGCCAGAGAACAAAAACGACACGGTGCCGGCCGAAGCGTTGGTCACCGTGGCGCTGGCATTGATCGCCGGCGTGCTTGAGGTCAGGGTACGCATCACGAAGTTGACCGTGGCGCCGGTGAGGTTGAGCGCCGCACCTGTCGCATCGGTCAGCGTGTAGGTCAGTGCAGGCTTGGTGTCGCCCTGCCGAATGACGAAGTCGTACCCAGGATTTGGCATCAGATGAACGTGACCTCGGTTGTGCCGGTCGTGGCGGCGCTGGCGTTGATGACCAGCGACGTCGCAGACGAGGGCAAGGGGAGTGCTACGAACGGGGCGTAGACGGGGTTGCCGATGGTCACTCCGCCGCTGTCCAAGTTGGTGCGAACTTTGATGGTCTGCGTGACCGAGGACGGAATGACGATGAGCGCAGCGATGGCGCCCGAAGGAATGGCGATGGTGTTATCGCCAGATGCCAGGGTGACGTCAGCCACCGTCCCGACCGTCGTGCCGTTCGTGGCCGACAGTGGACCGATGATCTTCTCGCCGGTCGGCATGCCGACAACTTGGCCGGTGATGGTCAGGGTGCTCGACATGACTAGGCGGTCGGCGCAGTTGCGGTCTTGGCGGCAGGTGCTGCGACTTCCTTGACGTGGGTGCCGGGCTTGATGCCGAGTTCGGTCTCGATGCGAGCGAGTTCGGCTTCGATGTCCTTGACGCGTTGCTCGGTGGCGGTCTTCACTTCGCCAACGACGTGCTCGACGAGACCCTTGACGTGGTCGTACTCGTTCTTCAAGCCTTGGTAGTAGGACTTGGCGCGCTCAACGGGCGTGGCTTCCTGAATGGTGGTCATGTCCATGGGGGTTCTTCTCCGTGTTTGATGGGTGGACTGGTGGGTCCGCAGAGCGCCGAAGCATTACGGCGCTCTGCGCACCCACCCGAGACTCAAAGGTCTCGAGGGGTGACGCACTGAGTTGTGAGCTCAGTTGGGGCCGACTAGTAGCCGGTCGGAGCCGTGAGGCCGGTTCCGCTGATGACCGACACCGACGAGGCGTACCGGGGGAGGAACGCGACGTAGTTGTAGACCTGGAAGCGGACGCCGAGCGTGCCGGAGAGCACCTCGGGCAGGACGCGCATGCGCATCGAGCCTTCGAACCAGAGCAGGTCGTCACCGCGCACGGCGTAGACCTCGTCCTGGTTGGTGCTAGCGCCGTAGTTCGAGGCGATGTTTCCGTCGATGGCGACGGGGACACCGGTCGAGAAGTTGGCGACGTAGCCCTCGGCAGCTGCGGCCTCGGAGGTTGCCATCGTGTTGAAGGCGACCTGCGACGGCACGACGAGCGGACGGTTCTGGCTGTCGAGCGAACCAACGAGCCAGAAGTAGCGGCTCGGGGTCATCCACAGCGTCACGCCGTCGACGCGCTTGCGGTTCTTGGCAATCTGCGAGACCGCTTGGAGCGCAGGCGTGAACATCTGGTACCCAGCGGGGGTGGCCGCCGTGAAGGTCACCGAGTTGGTGCCCGACAGAGCGTGGATACCCGTGATCTGGCCACTGGACCCGGTGCCGGCGAGCGCCTGCAAGTCACACGCCTGGTTGTAGGCGGATGCGAGGTCCTGGAAGATCACCTGGTCGAGGAGCCCGTTCGGAGCCTGCTCGAGCAGCTGGAGGCTGATGTCCTCTTGGCCGGCGATGGTGCGAACCGGAGCGTTGACGTAGCTGGCAACGAGGTCCGTGGACGACACGTTGGCGTTGTCTGCGGTCTGGATGGCAGCGGACGTACCGGTGGTCACCGACGGGATGTTGATCGAGTTCGTGCCTTCGGGCAGGTCAACCTGACGAAGGGAGTTCACGAAGGGGCGACCGAAGCGGAGGTACTTGATCCACTGGTCTTCGAGCCACAACGGCGGGATGAAGTAGCCGGCGGAACCGGTCGTCGAGCTAGCGGCACGACGCTCGAACGAGGCACCCTGCACAGCGGCACGCTGCTCGGTGCTGCGCTTGGCGCTGCGACGAGCGAGTTCGACGTCCATCTCCTGTGCGTGGCGCTCGAGGCGGGCACGCGCTTCGCCGGGGTTGCCACGGCCAACGCCGGATTCGGCGAGGGCGAGGTCGGCGTAGTAGGAGGTCGGGGCGTGGCGCTCGTAGGTGAGCGGCTCGGCTTTGACGGAGACAACGGGGGCAGCGCCGGCGGCGGCCTTGCGGGCCTCGGTCACAGCCTCGATGTCGGCGATGCGGTCGGCGAGGTCACGCAGCTCGGCGGTCAGACCGTCGAACTCAACGCGCTCTTCGTCGGTGAACGAGCCGTCACGGCTCTCGGCTGCGGCGAGGATTGCTTCTCCGCGCTCAGCCTTAGTTGCGCGCTCGGCGCGCAGCGTCTCGATAAGAGACATGGCTCACTTCCTTTCAAGAAGTAGTTGGGTGGGTTGGTTCATCGGGCTGCTGCCGAACGAACTCCAAGGCAGGGGACCGCAATGGCGGTGCTTACGTTGGGGCGCAGGGTGCTGGCGCGAATCGGTACTGCGGGTACTGCGAACTAGGCGCTGAGGAGCGCCAACCGGCGACGTGCGACCTCGAGGTCGTTGCGCACCGGCTCGATGGCTGCGGGAGCCAGCGAACGGATGAGTGCGAACCGCTCGTCAAGTGCCAGAAGCACCTCGTCGGTCAGTTCGCCTCGGGAGATCAGGGAGTCGAGCGCCTCAACGAGCTGCTCGGCAGACGCCTCACGGCCAGCCTCGCCACGGAGCGAAACGAGGCCGGCGGTGTGAGGGTTCGCGCCGTAGTTCACGGCGGAAACGTCACCGTGGTGAAGGTTCACTTCGGTGATGGACCGGTCGGTGTAGTCCTCGTTCCACACTTGGCTGGTGACCCGGAAAGCGAAGGACATTTCGTCGATGTCCCCGCGCTCGACGGCGGAGCGGAGGGCAACGACCTGCGGGTTCATGGGGTCGAGGCGTGCTTCGGTGAGCAGACCGGTAAAGTCCTCGGACAGGCGAAGGGTGCCAGGCTTGGTGCGAGCAAGCGCCATGCCTTCGTGGTTGATCAGGAAGTTGACGTCGGGCTGTTCGCCGAGCGTGCGACGGAACGCACCTTGGGCGACGCGCTCAGTCCACGGACCGAGCATGTCCTCCATCTCGTAGTCGGCGTTGGTCACGCAGGCGTAGCCGGTGTAGATCAGGTCTGATCCGCCGGTGCCGTTCGGCACCTCACGCAGCTCGAAACCGGTCGTGGCGACACGACGGGATTCACGCACGTTGCGCAGGTCGTCTCGGACGGAGCGCAGGTTCTCAAGGGGAGCGACTTCGAGGGTGTCCATGGAGCCTCCTATTGGCCGGACGGTGACTTCTGAGCGGCCTTGTCGGCGCCCATGGGGTTCGGGGCGGCTTCGCCTGGTGACACGAGCGAGCCGTTCTGTGCTGAGTTGAGCGGAGCCATGGGGTTCGTGGACCACTCGGTGCCGAACGGAGGCATGTCCTCCGCGATGCGCACGTCGTCGATGGTGATGGCGCCAAGGGTGCGTGCGACGGCGTAGGCCTGCCACCGTTGCAGCGTGTCGCCACGGAGCCGGTGGGTCAGGTCGAACTTGACGTAGTTGCCTCGAGGGGTGAGCGCCGTGAAGGCGTCCTCGATGCGGCGCAGGTAGCCCATGAGGGTGTTGCGCACGAATCCGATTTCCTGCTGCTCAATGCCGGTTCCCCAGCTCGTCGTGCGGTCGACGTCGCCGCCCATGTGCGGTGGGATACGGAACAGCGAGAAGATCTCCGAACGGCTGTATTGCCGGGTCTCGAGGAACTGAGCGTCCTTGGGCGAGATGGAGATCTGCTGCCACTCGACGTCGCCGGTGAGCACCGCCGGCATGTAGGCGTTGCCGATGCCCTGGTGGCTTTGCATCCACTTCTGGGCGAGGAGGCGTGCTTCGTCCTCGTCGAGGTCGCTGTTCACCTTGAGCACGCCATCGGGGCGTGAGGAGTTGGCGAAGAATGAGCCGGCCGACAGGTCAGCCGCTCGAGCGAGGCCGAGAGTGTTGCGGTGCACCTCAATGGGATTGAGGCCAATGAGCGATCCGGGGCTCATGTGGTACGGGATGTGGAACACATCGTCGGGTTCGATCTCAACCTGACCGGCCATCACAATCATCTGGCCACTTACGGCGTCACGACGAACGTGGATCTGGTCAGGGTGTATGAGAATGACCTGCGTGGGGTATCCACGACGGTCACGCTGCACAACTTGTCCCCATGCGTTGCCTCGAAGGGCCATGGAGCGCACGACTTGGTCGATGAAGTCGAGGCGGGAGACCTCAGACCACGGTTGAGCGACCACCGGAGCGAGTTCGACCTCGACCTTCTCGGGTCCCGTGCCGACGTACTGCCGGATCGGCAGGGTAGCGACGGCGTCGCTCAGGATGGAGACCGCAGTGGCGACGGCGGAGATGGCCTGAGCGGACTTCTCGTTGATCGAGGTGCCAGCGACCGGCATGGCAAGCATGCCGTTGGTCGGAGGCGTGGTATCGCCCCACGGGAGTTGTGGGTTGGCTCCACGGACCTCGGAGACGGCTCCTGTGCGGCGGAGAGCGGCGCTGATCAGTCCCACGTCAGTTGGTTCCCGTCGTTGACTTGGCGACCTTCACGTCGAGATACAGGCCGAGAGCGAGCATGAGGATTCCTCCACAGATGAACGCCGCTGGGACGCTGAACAGGGCGATCCCGGCGAGAAGCAGGGCGGCACCGAGGAGCTCGAGCACGATGGCGAGGGTCACGGAGCCTCCTGGACTAACCGAGTAGGTCAGAGAAGTTGAAGATGCGTGGCTTCGGCGGCGACTTCACGTTGGAAGACGTACCGAACGCCATAACGGCGGCAACGGCAAGGTCGATCTTGAGGGGCGACTTCTTGGTTGCTTTGGTGAGGCGGATTCCTCGGTTGGTCAGGCGAGTTCGAGCGTTCCCGATGTGGCGAGCCAGCAGCTCGTCGCCATCGTGGGTGATCAACTCGTCGACCACGGCTTCGTACAGGCGCTCGGTGGCTTTCACCATGCGCTCGTCGGACTGTGGGAACTCGACCATCGGCAGGCCTTCGTCGGCCAGCACTTGCAGCGAGCGTTCCCATCGGTGGGTGTCGGCCACGATTTCGACGACGTTGTGGGTCCGCCAGAACTCCCGAATGGTCTCCTCGACGTCCATGACTGGGACGTGCCACGCAGGGTCGGCGTCGAACGGCCGTTCCCAGCAGAACACCTTGAAGATGTGCGGCTTCTCCTCGACGGTGCAGCCAACGAGGGCTGTGGTGTCGTGGTTCAGCGAACCGTCGAAGGCGAGAATCACTTTCGTCTTGGCGTCGACCACTCGGTCGGACGCTGTGCACTTCGCCCAGGCGCCTTGGGGCAGGTAGGACTCGGTGCTCG
>Ga0214201_1000115_pt1 | contig 34679 bp, 32 predicted proteins | sample TroBogEpilimnion_32_FD_153039 | JGI IMG/M metagenome (GOLD analysis project Ga0214201, IMG submission 153039) | Freshwater microbial communities from Trout Bog Lake, WI - 29MAY2009 epilimnion | ecosystem: Environmental > Aquatic > Freshwater > Lake > Epilimnion/Euphotic zone | place: Trout Bog...
AGAGTGACGTTGTCAGCAACGTCGTAACAATGGCTTTATAATCATGCCGTCATCAATCGGGCTGAAGCGAATTTACAGCAATTTTCGGACTTGACCTGTTTGCCATCCACCAATTGCATCTTGAATGTCTGATGGACATTCCACAGCACGAAGACGGTCTCGTATGCTATGACGTAATGAATGTATTCCTGATCCGTCAGGTATTTTTGGTTTTAACCATTTTAAGAGTGCAGCACTCGCAGAATTGGCGTTACACATATAACGGCTTGTATAATCAGGAAATAGAAACTCTGTTTTAGCATTTTTGACCGTTTGTTTTGCTGCCCAAAGGGATGCTCCAACGAGTGGTATCTTACGTGTGCTTGTTGATGTTTTGAGAGGTCGCCATTTATGTGGCACCAAATCAACATATGGAATGGGATCATCCAAATGTATATCGGTTGCTATTAAACCTGTGGCTTCGGCAAGCCTCATTCCACTATCGCTGATTAGTGCAATAAGCCATCTTCGGTTGTCATTCTGTGCCATACAGAGTTGTTGGACACTTAAAATAGTAGGTATGGGAATTGGTAATCGTTTGCGGCGGACGCCTACTGTCGGAACATATGTATTAGAAAATGGATTTTGGCAGTCAATACCGTGTTCCGACGATGCGAAGTTGATGGCGGCACGAACTGTTGCCAATACACGTCTTATTGATGCAGTTGATAGATCACGTTTAATTAGGAAGTCTCTAAAACGCCCAACGTCATTTCTGCGAATTGTTGTGATGTCCAAGTCACCAAGACACGTAATCACCAAACCCATGTTACGTTCGGCGTGAGTGAAGAACAGCCGACTGCGTCCTTTTCCTTTAAGACATAGATACACTTTAAGTGCGTCTGATAGTTTTACGATTTGAGTATCTTCGGCTCGTTCTGCTGCGATTGGTATGTTTGGTAATGGTAAAATCGGTGTTGGAGCGGCAGTTACCGTGTATGTTGGCACTGAAATCGTGCCAAATCCCATCTCTTCCAATTGGGCTTGGTTCCATGCAGTTTCAAGTTGGACTGAGATACGATTGGCAGCGTCTATTGCTCTTTGTTCATCAGAAGTATGAAGACAAAGCACTACTCGGACCTTATTAAAACGTTTCTGCAACGCTGTTGGGACACGTCTGCCGTAATAATAAATGCCTCTTTTTGTGTATAAATGCCGATCCAAATGTCCTACCACGTGGCTACCCTAAATAACCGCACAACTGTGCTGAACGTTAAATCACGTTGCAATTCAAGCGTTTAACACGGTCATTAGGGTGAATTGATGGTGCCGCTTAGGTGACTCGAACACCTGACCCCAGCTTTACGAAAGCTGTGCTCTACCAACTGAGCTAAAGCGGCAACGCGCGGTTCCATACATGAGTTCGAGCGATTTTCCTACCCCCTTTTAGCAGAACCTCTTTGAGGCGGCGCATTTTATTCCGACCCGGGCCCCGGATCGTCGGGAGAGTGGACGAGGGGGAAGATAACATCGGCCTTACTTTTTCGTGTCGGGCTTCGAATGTCGGTCGGGCTTGGACGGTCGCCCTCTTTGGCCTGCGACGCCAGAAAAGCCGAGGCCGATAAAGTTTTTTTCATGCCGGGCGCCGACGGAATTGTCTCTTGCGGCCCGTTTGCTGGCGTATGAACGGGCCCGAGGGAGCGAAGCGTTCCATTTAAAACCTCGGAAAACCGCCGATCAATAACGGTTTCGGCGGGCTTAGCCCACGTAAACACGTCAAGTTTTCCGCTAATAGGCGAAACAGCCGCCCACACATCGCTGATTAATCCGTCTCCGATCCAGCTCGGGTCGCGCGGCGCGTGGGAGGCTCGCCCCAACCATTCCCGCACATGACCGCCGTCCCCATGTTCAAGCTGTTCAAGCTCAGCCATGAGCAGGCAGACCCGAACCGTGGGTGCCGGTTCAAGCAACGGCGCAATCGCCTCGCGTGCCTTATCAAAGTCACGTGCCTCGCTATAGGTGCGCGCCAAAGCATAGCGGCTTTCCGGATGGTCGGGCTTAAGCGCCATGAGTTTTTTGGCGCGCGCCAGCCGCTCCCGCGCGGCATCGCCGGGCCGGATTGAAAGATAGGCTTCAGCAAGGTCCGGGTGGGGGGTTAACCTCCAGGCCGCTTCCAAAAGACGAGAGGCTTTTCGATAATTTCCCTGCCGCGAGAGAAGCCGCGCAAAAGCGGTCTGGGCAGGCACAAGGTCAGGGGCGAGTTTTGCGGCTTCACGAGCCGATTCGATCGCAAGCTCGGGCGCGCCATCGCCATGGGACAGCGCATCGGCGGTTAGCAACACGGCACGCTTCCGCTTGCGGTCCTGCCGCTCAAAGGCGCCGCTACCGTGATCCAATGCCATCAGCGCTTTTTGCCAGTCACCCGTCCGCGCATGATGCTCCATCAAGGCATCAACCGCCCATGCCGTTTTCGGCGCAATGGCGACCGTTTCCTCCGCATATTTAACGGCTTCTAGTTCACGGCCGGCGCGTTGCGCTTCGATATAGAGACCACGCAGGCCAAGCAGCTTTGTATCGGGGCTTGCAAGCATATCGTGGAAGGCCCGCGCGGCACCCGCACCATCCCCCTCCATTTGCGCCGCTTGAGCCGACAATAGAAGCGCCAAAGGTTCACGTCCCAACAGGCGGATCGCCTCAGAAGCGCTGCGATGCGCCAACTTACTATCACCGGCACCAACCGCAATCATACCGCGTGAAACAGCGAGATGGCCCTTATGGCGTTGCCGTGCATGCCACCCGATCGAAATGAGACTGGGCAAGCGAAACACAAATCGAAGAATGGACCAGACAATGGCAAGCGCAATCGCGAGCGTAACAACGGCAACCGTTGCCACCGCCAAAGAAGCTTCAATCTTAAATCCCATTAAAGTGAGGGTAACCCCGCCCGGCATATCGGACAGCCAAGCCAAACCAAGCGCAACAAGCGTTAGTACGATAAGACTGAAAAGGAGTCTGATCATTGATCGGTTCCTTTAATGTCCAAGGAGCGAAGCGCATCATGGGTGAGAGCATCAGCAGCCATTTCCATGTCCAGTTTTTCGCGCAAGCGTGAGGCCCATTGCGCAAGTGCTTGTTTGTCAGTTTCGGGCAGAGACTGCCATCGTTCAAACGCTTGAGAGCCTTGATGATTGGCAAGTGCCGCATCGATCTCGGTAAAATTAACCTTTGCTTCTGGGCCTATTTGGTCCGTCGGTGTGATGGTTACAACATGCGAAAGCATCGTCAGCACACGATCGCTAAGAGGAATTGCGGACGTCTGTGTCGTGTCCTTCATCGGTTTCGGTGTCGACACTATTTTTATAAAGTCAGACCGCAAAGCCTCGTAGGATATCGATCCTGATGCTGAAAATTTTTGCAAAATTTCATTACCGTTTGATGGTCCGGCTAAAGCGATGAACGCTTTATAGTCAGCTTCAAAAGGGGCGCTGTTTGTTACCTTTTCTTTGATGAGCATTGCGAGCGTTAAGCGCAACGCACTTCTGCTCAATGCGCTGTCGGATGAAGAGGCTTGAAGAGTGATATGGCCTAAGGCTTCTTCAATTCGGTTTAACCGGAGTGTTAATTCCGGCGATGGTTTTGAAGGTTGCTCAACCGCTTTCCGCAAATCACTCGCTATGCTTTCGGTTTTTGCAAGTCTGGCTTCGAGCAGTTTTATCGATGCTTGTGATCCAAGTTGACCAATCGCTGATTCAACGGCCGTTAGCCGATCCGTCGCGCTGTCCTTTACGGGAAGAAAAGCGATGGTGCCTACAACCAATGCGCCACCCACCAGAGCGCCCAAAAGAGCTGCACCAGCCCATTGTAGATTGAATGGTTTTGCGGAACCTATGGAAGCAGCCTTGCCTTCGTCGGACCCCGAAGATTCCGATTTAACCTCTTGCGCCTCAAGATCGATAACAGGCGGCACCGATCGTGCGCCTTTCGCTTTACTCGATGGGTAGGCGTCGGCATTTGGTTCAGTCTCTGTCATGCGTCCGCGTGCTCCCGCTCCAACCTCGATCAAGCCTAACCATCACCGCTTAAGGTTTACACTTCCTTGATCTAACGCATGTTTCGATGACGTGGTCGCCAATTAATCGAAACTATGCGGCAAAACGATGAAAAGCCAGATTACGGCAAAAGATGTGCGACGAGGTCGAGGAGGCTTTTTTCATTGGCCTCTATTGCGGTCGCAACCATCGGACAATGGGCTTCCCGGAGCGGGTACGCAACATCGTCGGAAAGGCAAAAATGCGGCAAGCGTTTGATCTCGGCTATATGGCCGGATTGCTCCGCCAGAACCAGTAAGGTTTCAACCGAAGCACGCGAGAAGTGCAGCGCCGCGTCGATACCGGCGAGCGAAATTATCATCGGTCCGGGCCATGCGCTCACGGCTTGGGCTTGGTAGAGCTCGACGCTCGTTACCTGATAACCGGCCGCTTTAAGCTCCGTTTCAACCGTGGGCTTACGCGGGCTACCGGTAAGATAGATAAAGCGCGCATGAAGCGGATAGTGCGCCTTAATATCGGAAACAAGTTTTGTCCCCGATCCGCCCGCAACATGGACCGATAAAAAACCCATTTCGCGCGCAATCTTGGCCGTCTTTTCGCCAACGCAATGCAAGGGGGTCGAGTTTAACCGCGCAATATCGGCGCGCGTCATCGTGCGGAACGCATTGGCGCTCGTGGCCAAGAGGGCCGTAACTTTGTCGGAAGGTATGGCGTTCCCCCTTGCAACAATTTCCGTTGCGGGGAGCGATAGGCATTCATACCCTAACCCGATGAGCCGTTCGGCGGTGGCCGTGGCATCGGGTTCTGGTCGCGTGATCAGAAGTTTCATTCGCTCTGCGTGCGAATATCGGCTGGCAGAACAGCAAGAATATCGCGCGCCGCTTGTTCACCAATCTGCGCTGCATCCTTGATGGAGCCCGCGCCATTCGCCGTGAACGATTGGCGGCCATCCGTGCTGAGATAAAGACCATGAAAGGTCAGCTGGTCACCTGTAATCACCGCGTGACCAGCAATCGGCGTCCGGCAAGAGCCATCCAGCATTTTGAGGAAGGTCCGTTCAGCCGCAAGCGCATGTCCCGTATCAACATCGGCGATGAGCGAAAACGCTTCCAGCGCCCGGGCATCGCTGCTACGCGCGGTAACGCCCACGGCACCTTGTCCGATAGCCGGAGGAAAAGTATCGAGCGGTAAAATGGCAGCCGCTTTTTCAGCAATGCCAAGCCGTTTAAGTCCGGCCAATGCCAAGAGTGTGGCGTCCACTTCGCCCTCGGCCGATTTTCTGATTCGCGTGTCGACATTGCCACGCAGAACTTGCGTTTTGATGTCCGGGCGTATCCGCTTCACCAGCGCTGCACGGCGAAGACTGGCCGTTCCCACAATCCCGCCAAGGGGCAGTTCTTCAATCGATGTATACTTCGCCGATATTAAACAATCGCGAACATCTTCGCGCGGCAAATATCCGATAATATCAATACCATCCGGAAAGGCCGTCGGCATATCTTTCGCCGAGTGCACAGCAAGATCAATATCACCCGCCAACATCGCCTCGTCGATCTCTTTGGTGAATGCACCTTTGCCACCGACGAGAGCCTGCCCACCCGCTTGGCTCATATCGCCTGATGTACGGATGATGACGAGCTCAATCGCATCGTCGGGAATTTTCAGAGCCTTGCGAAGACGGGAGGCTACTTCATTGGCCTGCCACAGAGCGAGCGGGCTGCCCCGCGTTCCAATCTTGAATCCTTTTCCTGCCATTCGCCTAAAACCTTGCTCTTGTTCCAACATTTATGCGAAGTCCCTTCGGGATTATCGCAAAGGCCGTTTTGATCACCTATAAGGGGTTGTTAGACTATGCGAAAGAGGCCCTTAAAATTCAAAATCCCTGCCACTTATGAGAGAGAAGAGGCGCAATGCGCGTTCTAGGAATTGAAACGACCTGTGATGAAACCGCCGTTTCAGTCGTCGAAAGCGACCGGGACGGGGAAGGTCGGATCCTGTCGAATGAAATTTTAAGCCAAATCAAGGCCCACCAAGCCTATGGTGGCGTGGTTCCGGAAATCGCCGCCCGCGCCCATATCGAAGTGATCGATGTCCTTGTAAAACAAGCCTTATTAACCGCCGGAATGAAACTTTCCGACATGGACGGTATCGCCGCCGCCGCCGGTCCGGGCCTGATTGGCGGCGTTATGGTCGGTCTAACGACGGGAAAAGCCCTTGCGCTTGTCGCCCAAAAGCCGTTTTTGGCCGTCAATCACCTAGAAGCGCACGCCCTTTCGCCCCGTTTGACCGATGGCGTCAATTTCCCGTTTTTGCTCCTCCTAGCCTCCGGCGGCCACTCGCAATTGCTCTTTGTAAGAGGCGTCGGCGATTACGTCCGCCTTGGAACAACCATCGATGACGCTATCGGCGAAGCCTTTGATAAGGTTGCGAAAATGCTCGGTCTACCCTATCCGGGTGGTCCTGAAGTCGAAAAGCTCGCTTTAGAGGGAAATCCCGAGCAATTTGCCTTCCCACGCCCTATGCACGGGCGAAAAGAACCCGATTTCTCCCTATCCGGGCTAAAAACGGCGGTAAGAATTGAAGCCGAAAAAATCGCGCCTCTGACCCTAACCGACATCAAGAATATCTGCGCCTCCTTTCAAGCCGCCATTGTCGATGTCGTCGCTGATCGTACGAAAATGGCGCTCAAAGTCGCCCGAGCCGATTTTGCCGAACCGACCGCCATCGTCGTCGCAGGCGGCGTCGCCGCCAATCTCGCGATGCGAAGGGCCTTACACCGCGTCGCAAGCGATAACGGCCTTCCATTGGTTGCACCGCCCGTCGCGCTTTGCACCGATAATGGAGCAATGATTGCATGGGCCGGAATCGAACGGTTAAGGCTAGGCTTAATGGATGGGCTGGACTTCGCCCCACGCGCGCGCTGGGCCCTCGAAGCAAAAGTCTCCTCCCATGTTTGATAGCATTTCGGTTATCGGATCAGGGGCATGGGGTACGGCTTTGGCCTTGGCCGCAGCGCGTGCCGGTCGAAAAGTGACCCTGTGGAGCCGCGATTCGGATCAAGCCGAAGCGATGCAATCAACACGCGAAAATAGCCGTCGATTACCAGGCATTTTATTGCCTGAGACGATTACGATTACGGCCTCGCTCAAAGAAGCTGCCGATAGAGGCCGCGCGATTTTGTTGGTAGTTCCCGCGCAAGCGTTACGCGATATGGCTGTCCCACTCGCTTTGGTTGTGAAACGGGGTATTCCGTTGATTGTGTGCGCCAAGGGAATAGACCGCCAATCAGGCGAATTCATGAGTGAAATCGTAACCGATGCGATCCCAGGTGTGATGCCCGCTATATTATCAGGCCCTAGCTTTGCAGATGACGTTGCGCGTGGCCTGCCAACGGCTGTTGCTTTAGCGGCACCGCTTGGTGAAATCGCTGAAGCATTGGCCAAAGCATTGAGCTCGTCGAGTTTTCGCGTTTATCATTCGTCTGATATGCGGGGCGTCGAAATCGGTGGTGCTGCAAAAAACGTATTAGCGATTGCCGCAGGCATTGTTGAAGGAAGGGGATTGGGCGAAAGCGCGCGCGCTGCATTGGTAGCGCGTGGCTTTGCGGAGCTCAGGCGGTTTGCAGCCAGCTACCAAGCCAAGCCAGAGACTTTAATGGGTTTATCGGGTCTCGGCGATTTGGTGCTTACAGCTGGATCGCTAAAATCACGCAACTTTGCTTTTGGGTATGATCTTGGGGTCGGTAAATCCGTATCTCAAGCAGGCGGCGGCAAACTAGCAGAAGGCGTTTATACGGCGCATGTGCTTGTAGAAATGGCGCGCGCGCGCGGCGTCGAAATGCCTGTTGCGGAAGCCGTTTCGGCCATTCTTGATAACAGGTTGACGGTTGATGGCGCCATTGATCGCTTGATGAACCGGCCAGTAAAGGGAGAATAAAAAGCATGGCGCATTGGCTCTATAAATCCGAACCTTTTAAATGGTCGTGGGAGCAGCAGGTCGAAGCGGGTGCTAAGGGCACATTTTGGAACGGCGTTCGCAACCACTCAGCCAAACTAAACATGATCGCGATGAAAAAGGGTGATACAGGATTTTTCTATCACTCCAACGAGGGCAAAGAGATCGTTGGTATCGTCGAAGTAATCCGCGAAGCCTATCCCGATCCAACCGCCGAGCCGGGCGAGCCTTGGGTGGTGGTTGATCTTAAAGCCGTCAAGCCGTTTTTAAGGCCTGTTACCCTGGCCCACGTAAAGGCTGAACCTCGATTGGCTACGATGTCTTTGGTGACATCCATGCGCCTATCGGTCCAACCTGTAACGGATGCGGAATGGAAGATCGTTTGTGAATTAGGTGGGCTTTAGGAAAAGCGAAGCGAACAAACAGGTGAGTCTACCATCAATCGTTTCCCTAAGGTCATTTTAGTTCAAAGCAAGAATATGAAACGACCATTGGGATTGCGACAATGAAACGGCATTTATTGGGTCGCTGCCAAGTAATTGGCTCTTGTATCATGCTCGCCTTCGCGAGCTTCGGTCCCGTTTGTGCCGAACCGGCGCCTAATCCTGAAAAAGTATCGATACCTGTTCACGTCGGTGGAAAAGATTTGAATATGGTGGCGTTTGTCTATCAACCGCCCGGTTCTGGCCCTTTTCCCGTGATCATTTTTTCTCATGGGCGTTCACCAAAAGTCAGTGAACGGGCCGGATTAGACCAACCCATTCTTGCCGGTCACGCGGGCTATTGGGTCAAGAAGGGATTTGCGGTTTTAGCGCCAATAAGACCGGGCTATGGCGAAACCGGTGGCGACGATTTGGAGGTCTCGGGCATAAAAATCAGCGCTTCAGGCGAATGCAGCGGCAGCCCTCTTTACGCGCAGGTCGCAAAGAATGCCGCGGATACCATCGAAGCAGACGTAACGTGGTTGCGGCATCAGTCTTGGGCAAATTCAAAGAAGATCATTTTGGTTGGCCAATCGGTAGGCGGTATGACAACGGTTGCGGCAGGTGCACGTCATCTTTCCGGGGTGATTGCTTATATCAATTTTTCGGGTGGAACAGGCGGAGATCCCGAGCGGATGCCCGGACGCAGTTGTTTTCCGGAAGCATTGACCGCCCTTTACGGCCAGCTTGGGCGCACGACAAAATTACCTAATCTATGGCTTTATGCGCAAAATGACCTTTTTTGGGGGGAAGCGGCCCCCAAACTTTGGCATGCGGCATTTTCGAAAGCCGGTGGAACGGGTGAATTTATCGAAACCGCTGCTGTGCCCGATGAAGATGGGCATAAATTACTGGCAAAAGGCGGGCGCCTTTGGTCCGTTCATGTCGATGCCTTTATCGAAACACTCGGGTTTGTTGCAGCCCCACATGATTAGTTTTTCGAGTGCAAGCAAATCTTGAAAATCGATAATTTCAGATGGCTAGATCGCCGTCGTCGAATGGAACATCGCCTTCCCCCAAGGTCGAACCTACCAAAGTGTGAGGACAATGGACCTTGTCGAGGAGCCTCCCCTCCGCTTAATTAAGCACTGAAAAATGAAATTTGCCCGTAATGGCGATTTTAAGGTGTGTGCCGGAACGTCGCCTAAAGGCGGTGGAAGGTTGGAGGGGAGAAACGTTCATGTCCGAGAAGCTGTATCCTGTGTCCGCCGAATGGGCGAGCCACGCCTTCGTCGATAACGCCAAATATCAGGCGATGTATGACGCTTCTGTTCGAGATCCTGAAGCGTTTTGGGGCGAACAAGGCAAGCGGATCAATTGGATCAAGCCTTATTCAAAGGTAAAGAATACATCTTATGAACCCGGCAAAGTCCATATCGAATGGTTCGGCGATGGCACCACCAACGTATCGATGAACTGCATCGATCGGCATTTGCCAAAACGTGCGAACCAGACGGCGATTATTTGGGAAGGCGACGATCCGTCTGAAAGCAAACATATCACCTATCAAGAGCTCCATGATGAAGTATGCCGCTTTGCTAACGTCCTGAAACATCACGGCGTTAAAAAGGGCGACGCAGTAACGCTTTATATGCCGATGATCCCAGAAGCAGCATATGCCATGCTTGCTTGTGCGCGTATCGGGGCGGTTCATTCGATCGTCTTTGGCGGCTTTTCACCGGACTCGCTAGCGGGCCGCATCGAAGGCTGCAAATCCAAGGTTGTAATAACCGCCGATGAAGGCTTACGAGGCGGTAAAAAAGTGCCTCTTAAAGCCAATATGGATGAGGCTTTAAAGCGCGTTCCTGGGCTTGTTACATCACAAATTGTGGTGCGCCGCACGGGCGGCGATGTTCATATGCAAGACGGGCGTGATTATTATTATGACGTCGAAGCCAAGAATGCCGATGCCCAATGCAAGCCTGAGGAAATGGAGGCCGAAGCGCCACTGTTTATCCTTTATACATCGGGTTCAACCGGCGCACCAAAGGGCGTTGTGCACACGACGGGGGGGTATCTCGTCTACGCATCGATGACGCATCAATATGTCTTTGATTATCACGACGGTGATATTTACTGGTGCACCGCTGATGTGGGTTGGGTCACGGGACATTCCTATATTGTTTACGGCCCCCTCGCGAATGGTGCCACAACATTGATGTTTGAAGGTATTCCTACCTATCCAACGATTTCGCGCTTCTGGGACGTGGTTGATAAGCACAAAGTCAATATTTTCTACACGGCCCCTACCGCTATCCGCTCTTTGATGGGTGCGGGAGAAGAGCCTGTTAAGAAAACGTCACGCGCTTCGCTGCGCTTGTTGGGTTCGGTAGGCGAGCCTATCAATCCCGAAGCATGGGAATGGTATCACCGCGTCGTTGGCGATCAGCGTTGCCCAATCGTCGATACATGGTGGCAGACCGAGACGGGCGGTATTTTAATTACGCCGCTTCCGGGCGCTATTGCCCAAAAGCCCGGTTCGGCAACCCGTCCCTTTTTTGGTGTAAAACCCGAAATTGTCGATGCTAATGGCGTTGTTTTGGAAGGGGCTTGCGAGGGCAACCTCGTCATTTCCGACAGTTGGCCCGGTCAAATGCGGACCGTTTACGGCGACCATAAGCGCTTTATGGAGACCTATTTCGCAACCTATGCGAACAAATATTTCACAGGCGATGGCTGCCGTCGTGACGCTGACGGCTATTATTGGATCACGGGTCGTGTTGATGATGTGATCAATGTCTCGGGTCACCGTATGGGAACAGCCGAAGTTGAAAGTGCTCTTGTCGCCCATGAAAAGGTCTCGGAGGCTGCCGTTGTAGGCTACCCGCATGACATTAAAGGTCAGGGCATCTATGCTTATGTCACACTGATGAGTGGCACCGAGCCAACAGATACACTTCGGAAAGAGCTCGTTGGTTGGGTGCGTAAGGAAATCGGACCTATTGCGTCCCCGGATCTTATCCAATTTGCACCTGGGCTTCCAAAAACCCGCTCGGGCAAGATCATGCGTCGTATCTTGCGCAAGATCGCCGAGGATGAGTTTGGCAGCCTCGGCGACACCTCGACGCTGTCCGATCCGACCGTGGTTGAGGATTTGATTGCTAATCGACAGAACAAGCGCTGATAAAATCTCTGATTTATCAGACCATTGCTGACCCCGCGCACTCAATGCGCGGGGTTTTTTGTTACAAGGCAGTATTGGAGCGTATGGGATTTTATTAATATTATAGCGTTAGCTATGCAGTATCTTAAGGGCCGCTGGGAAATTGGACGGCTAAAGGAATCTTTATCTGAGGAGCGATTTAAACCATGACCATCGTACCCATCATTCTCTGTGGCGGTTCTGGAACTCGGTTATGGCCGGTATCGCGCGATAGCTTTCCGAAACAGTTTGTTCCTTTGCTCGGCGAGCTTTCGACGTTTCAGGCGACCTTGAAACGGGTTGCAGATGGCGCTTTGTTTGGTAAGCCGGTTGTCGTGACGAATGAAAAATTTCGCTTTTTAGCCGAGGAACAAGCAGCCGTCGTAGGCATTGCTGTCGATATCGTGATGGAGCCGACGCCGCGTGATTCTGCTGCCGCGATTGCAGCATCCGCGCATTATCTACATCGTTATCGGGCTGGAACCATTGGCTTGGTATTGGCGGCTGATCATGTCGTGGCCGATATTGCGGGCTTTGCAGCAAGCGTGCGTGCTGCAATCCCAGCGGCTGAAGCCGGCCGAATTGTCACATTTGGCATCGCGCCGACGAATGCCTCGACCGCCTATGGCTATATTCGGCCCGGCGAAGCCATCGACGGCAATACCAAATCCGTTGCCATGTTTTTGGAAAAGCCCGATGCGGTCAAAGCGGGCCAATTGATTGCCGAAGGATGCTTGTGGAACTCCGGAAATTTCATGTTCGAACCTGGTGCGATGCTCGCCGAAATTGAAGCCTTTGCGCCCGATATTGCGGCTGCAGCAAGCGAAGCCTTAGCCCATCATACGATGGATTTGGGTGCGTTGCGTCTGGGTGAGGCTGAATTTGCCAAGGCACCGAAAATCTCGATTGATTATGCCGTGATGCAAAAAACCAAGCTAGCTGCGGTGGTTAAGGCAACCTTTGATTGGTCGGATATCGGCACATGGGGCGCGCTGTGGGAAGCATCGGAGCGTGATACGAAAGGCAATCGGGTCAGCGGTAATGTGTCATTGCTTGGAACGACCGGCAGCCTCGTTCATTCCGATGATGTTTTAACAACCGTTGCGGGCCTTGATGATGTTGTGGTTGTCACAACGCGCGATGCCGTTTTTGTTGCGAGCCGCGATGCGTCCGGTGATGTCAAAACGCTCGTCGAAGAGATGAAAGCCAAAGGCGTTCGCGAGGCCAGCGAGCATCTTAAAATGTATCGGCCATGGGGCGCATATCAACGGATCGATATAGGTAACCGCTTTCAGGTGAAACGCATTACGGTGAAGCCGGGCGGTCGCCTTTCACTCCAAAAACACCATCATCGGTCTGAGCATTGGGTCGTTGTTTCGGGTACGGCGGAAGTCACGGTTGGTGATAAGATCATGGAGCTCCACGAAAATGAGAGCACCTATATTCCGATCGGCGAAATCCATCGCTTGGCCAATCCCGGCAAAGTGCCTCTTGAAATCATCGAGGTCCAAGTTGGAAGCTATACCGGTGAGGATGATATCGTCCGTATTGAGGATGTTTATGGGCGGGGCTAAGCGTTTCGAAATGGGGCTCGACGAAAGCTTTCGCTCGTGACAACACTAAAGCATCGATTTCTCAAGCTGCTGCGCGTTTAGTGAAAAAGCCCATTCTCATCGTCTTGCATCAAGAGCAATCCTCCCCCGGTCGGGTAGGGTATGAATTGCTTAAGCGCGGCTTTCCGCTTGATATTCGTAGACCCCCTATGGGCGATGAGCTCCCCAAAACAGCAGCCCATCATGCTGGAATGGTCGTGTTTGGCGGCCCGATGAGCGCGAATGATCCCGATGCGTGGATTTTGGACGAGCTTCGGTGCATCGAGACCTTCAATAATGCGGAGGTGCCCTATCTTGGGCTATGTCTAGGCGCGCAAATGTTGTGTCGAGTTGTCGGCACTCGGGTTTATAAACATCCCGACGAAGAAACGGAGATTGGCTATTATGGTCTTTCGCCGACCGAAGCCGGATTAACCCTCTCGCGAACATGCGGAGTTGAGTGGCCTGCTCAAGTGTATCACTGGCACCGTGAAGGCTTCGATTTGCCAAAAGGCGCGGAGCTTTTGGCCGAAGGAAGCGTATTCCCCCATCAGGCTTTCCGACTTGGCCCTCATGGATATGGGCTACAATTCCACCCGGAAGTAACCTATGCGATGATTTGTCGGTGGACGGTCCGCGCTTTTGAACGCATGAACCACAAGGGAGCCCAGGCGCCTGACCAGCACCGATCCGGTTGGTATCGATATGATCACGCCGTTAAATTATGGCTTGATGGCTTTTTGGACCACTGGTTGCCGACAAATTGATCTGCTATTCGCCCGCTTCGGTTTCCACCACGCCAATATAGGGCAATTGCCGATAAGAATGCGCCACGTCCATCCCGTACCCAACGACAAAAAGGTCAGGGCACGAAAAACCAACGAAATCGGCCTCAATTGAAACAGCGCGCTTGCCGGGCTTTTCCAAAAGGCAGCAGGTCAAAACCCGTGCACCACGTGCGGCCAAAAGATCTTTGGCAAAGGCAATGGTCCGGCCAGATTCAAGAATATCATCAATCAAAATTACGTCACGGTCCCGCACGTCGCTTTCGACGTCTTTGAGGATAACGACTTGGCCGGACGACACTGTCGCATCCCGATAGCTCGACAAATGCATAAATTCGACCTGCGGCATCAGGCCTTCATGATGAAGCGCCCGCATTAAATCGGCGGCAAACATGAAGCTGCCCTTTAAGATAGCAACGATCAAAAGGTCTTTAGGGTCACGCTTTGCAATGTCGGCTGCGATTTCTTGGTTACGGCGTGCGATCTTGTCCTCGTCGATCAGAACGCGAACTCTTCTTTCCTGTACCATCGGCTATTCCGTTTCGAACAAGGGGCATCCGTCGCCCCCTATCAGGCGCCGGAAAATGTGATGCTAATGTTCTTAGCGTCCCTTGGCGGTGAGGCAAGCCTTGCTTTGAAGCTGATGGCCTCGCCCTTTGTTATTGTTGGCACGGGCGCCGGTATCATCCACTGAAAAATTGTATTTTCGGCTTCGTCGCGCATCGTAAATTGGATTTCAGGCAAATTCTTCGAAATTTCCGAATCAGACCTTATCTCGCCCTCAATGATAAGGGAGGTCTCACCGCGATCAGAGCTGATGGATGTTTTGACATTGGCAAATGAAATTCCCTGAAACCCCTTGCCCGGAATAAACGCATCCATCCAACTGATTGCGCGATGAAAGATCGTTTCGGCGCGATCATTAAGGGTTAAAACCGTGAGTCCCGTCATGGCCGCCACTGTTGCACCTAATGTGACAAGTCGCAAAAACGGGCGCTTTTTCCCCTTATTAGGCTCTTTCAGACCCGCTGGCGCAGAAAAATCGTCCATTTCTGGAGAAATTTCATTGATTTGCGCAGGTTTATGATCACCTTCGTCGGGTCGCCAAGATGTCTGGCACGCACCACATTTAACAAGCCGACCGGACGCGCCGAGTTCGGTAGCGCGGACAAGATAAGATCGGGTACAATTTGGACAGACGATCAACATGGCGAATCAGCTATCGTGTTGCAATGGAATTGAAATCAGTTTCGATCCTCATCATGCGCTCACGACCTTAAAGAAGGTTGAAGGTTCTTTGCAGGCTTTTCCTTATCGCTCCGTCGGGGAGCTTGTCCGGTTTGAAAATGTGGGTTTGCGTTACGGCGTAGGAGCGGAAACGCTTACGGATGTCAGTTTTTCGATTGAACCCCAGTCTTTCCAATTTTTAACCGGCGCATCGGGTACCGGAAAGACCACGCTGTTACGCCTGATCATGCAGGCCCTTAAACCGACGCGTGGAACCGTTGTTCTGTTTGGACAAGACACAAGCCTACTCGAAAAAGATGGCTTAACCGCCCTTAGGCGCAGGATGGGCATTGTTTTTCAGGATTTTCGACTGCTCGATCATCTTACAACCTATGAGAATGTCGCGCTTCCCCTAAAGGTCCAGGGTCGCGACGAGGTTACCTATCGGGCCGAGGTAACGGAATTATTGAATTGGGTTGGATTGGGGGAGCTGATTCACGCTAAACCGCCGATTCTCTCGGGCGGCGAAAAACAGCGCGCATCGATTGCACGCGCGCTTGTCGCGCAGCCGGAGCTGCTTTTGGCCGATGAGCCGACCGGTAATGTTGATCCGTCACTGGCCCGTCGTCTGTTACGATTATTTGTAGAAATGAACCGTTCCGGTACTGCTATTTTAATCGCGACTCATGATCTTGGCCTAATGGACCAGATTGATGGGGCGCGACGTCTCGTTTTAGCGGATCGCCGTCTATATGTTGAGGCGAGCGATGTCTGAAAAGCGCCCCCTTCGATATGGAATGTTTGGCGCAATGATGCGTTCCATTCCTCTTTTTGGACGCGATCCTCTCGTAGCAGCGGATCAAGTTACGGATCGGGCGCTGGTTGCTGTTATTGCCATTTTGACCTTTTTGGCGGCGCTGACGGCATCTGCGGCCCAGCTGACGGCGGCAACGGCGATGCGCTGGCAAGTCATGATGGCGTCTGAGGTAACTGTTCAATTGAAACCACAGGCCGGACGATCAATTGATGCCGATATTGTTCGCGCCAGCGACATTTTGCGCGGAACGGGCGGTATTACATCCGTGAAAGTCCTCAGCCGAGAAGAATCGGCCAAGCTTCTGGAGCCGTGGCTGGGCTCGGCCTCATCGATTGAGAGTCTTCCGATTCCACGATTAATCACCGTCCAGATCGATACGCGTCAGCCTCCTGATCTCACTTCAGTTGGAAAAATGCTTTCCGACGCGGTCCCAGGCGCAAGCCTTGATGACCATCGGACATGGACCAAACGATTAGGTCACCTTTCTGATCTATTTTTAACAGCGTCTTTTGGCGCTCTCCTTCTTGTGGTCATGACGACCGGGCTAACCATCGTTTTTGCCACCCGAGGTGCAATGGCCGGTAATCGCGAAATTATAGAGGTCTTACATTTCATCGGCGCCGATGATCGATATATTGCCGGCCAGTTTCAGAGCCATTTTGCTGTATTGGGTGTACGTGGCGGCCTGCTCGGTGGTGGCGCGGCCCTTCTTTTGGCCTTAACGCTCAAATTTTCTATGATGTTCCCTGATGGCCTTCCATTTTCCGGCATATCCGAGATGCCGATCCTCGATTGGCAAACCGTTTTCGTAACATTTGGTGTAATCATGCTGGTCGGAATCGTTGCGGGTTTAGCGTCCCGCATTACCGTTTATCGTACGATTGGAATGCTCGCTTGAGCTAACGCTATTGAATTTAACATCAAATTGATGAAAACAGACGGCTAATATTGTGATGGTGTGATGAAAAGTCCGATGAATTCTGTCAGGCATCATCACAAAGATAATGTGTCTGTTTGAAAAGGGGTTGAAGGTATCCTATGCCGATAAGGGCTGTTTTCTTCATGCCAGCACTCTATTTAAGCCTGATCGCTTTCATGCTTATCGGTCTTATTGTGCTGATATTGCCCCGTAGCGCCGTAACCCTTCTGGCGCGTAGTTGGGGGCGTTATTTTTTATGGCTCTGCCGGGTTGCTGGTGGCATCAATGTTGAATTCCGTGGATTAGAAAATATCCCGAAAGGGCCGCTTCTTGTGGCGGTTAAGCATCAATCGGTGTGGGAGACATTTATGTTGCTCGGGCTGTTTGATGATCCGTGTTTCATATTGAAGCGTGAACTCGCATTCATCCCGTTTTTTGGCTGGTTTATTTATAAAATGCGCAATGTGCCAATTAACCGAAAGGACGGATCGCGTGCCCTCATTAAATTAACCAGAGCCGCAGACCGCGAAATTCATGCGGATGGTGGGCGCCAAATTCTTGTATTCCCGGAAGGGACGCGGCGCCCGCCGGGTGCTCCGCCCGTTTATCGTTTTGGTGTTGCAAAGCTTTATGAAGGCCTCAATGTTCCGTGCGTTCCCATCGGCCTTAATTCCGGTGTCTATTGGCCGCGTCGTTCTATGAAGTTGAAGCGCGGCACCATTGTTGTCGACATTATGCCGGCTATCCAGCCCGGGCTTAATCGAAATGATTTTTTTGCCCTTGTGCAAAATCAGATTGAAACAAGTTCGAATAAATTAATGGCCGAGGCTAACGCGTGAAACATTATATTATTTCACGGCCTAAAATTATCAAACGATTTGCATTGATGCTTTGGCTGGCGGGGTTCGACCATGTCTGAAAAGCCAAGTTTAAAAACACTTGTAAGCGATTTCGGTGTACTTAAAAGGCTTGTTGCCGAAAATATGCGCGTTTTTCTTCCGCGTTATGCCATTGCCATTTTTTGTATGGCGTTGGTTGCAGCCGCTACCGGATTTAGCGCATGGATTATGCGCGACTTAATCAACAAAGTTTTTATTGATCGCGATGCGCGCGTGATGTTTCTTATTTGCGGAAGCGTTACTCTTATTTACATCGTCAAGGGCCTAGCCTCCTATGGTCAAGAAGTCATTCTAGCCCGTATTGGAAATGCGATTGTAGCATCGACACAACGTAAAATATTCAATGCACTTCTGGCGCAAGACGTCCCCTTCTTTCAAAATAGCCCGTCGTCTGATCTCGTAACGCGGATTACGTACAATGCGCAGGCCGCGAGTTCGGCTCTTAATCTTATTGCAACATCTTTAGGCCGCGATCTTTTGACCGTTGTGGGCCTCTTGTTTGTCATGCTGTCACAAGATGTCGTTTTAACCGGCATAGCTCTTATCGGATTACCTGTTTTATTCGGCGTAATTACGCAACTCTTGCGCCGAGTTCGAACCCTGTTTGGTAACGAAGTGCGCTCGGTGGCGGCAACGGTTGCAACAATTCAAGAAACGATCCACGGCATTCGCGTGATTAAAGCCTTCCGCCTTGAAGATGCCATGCGTCAACGGATGGCCAGTTCGGTCGGCACGGTTGAAAAACTATCAAACCGGATGGTTGGTGTTCAAGCGATAACCGTACCCTTGATTGACACGTTAGGCGGCATCGCTGTTTCAAGCGTTATTTTTTATGGCGGTTGGCGTGTGATCAATGAAGGTGCTACGCCGGGTGAGTTTTTCTCGTTTATTACCGCTCTATTGATGATGACCGAGCCGGCGCGCCGATTGGCCCGATTGCATTTGTCGTTAGCAGCATCTGCCGTCGGCGTGCGCATGCTATACGAATTGGTTGACTTGCCACCTTCAACGATGGATCGCGCGGACGCACAACCGTTAGGCATTATAAAGGGTGATATCCAGCTATTGTCCGTATCCTTTGGTTATGATCCGGAATCACCGGTACTGCATGATGTAGATTTACAAGCCAAAGGGGGAGAAATTACTGCGCTTGTTGGCTTGTCCGGTAGTGGCAAATCAAGCATTTTTAATTTGATTATGCGTTTTTGGTCGCCACAGACGGGTCGCATTCTCATTGACGGACAGTCGCTATCCGATATTTCAGCTTCGTCGCTTTATGACCACATTTCCTTGGTTGGTCAGGACGTCTTTTTATTCGAAGGCACGATTGCCGAAAACATCATGCGTGGCCGTCCCGATGCGAGCGAGCACGATATGATCGAGGCTGCACGAAAGGCCGCAGCCCATGATTTTATTTCGGCTCTACCCGAAGGCTACGAAACAATTGTCGGAGAGTTTGGCGGCAAATTATCGGGCGGCCAGCGGCAAAGAATTGCAATTGCACGTGCCTTCTTGAAAGATGCGCCAATATTATTGCTCGACGAGCCTACATCAGCACTGGATGCTGAATCGGATGCGGCAATTCAAGAGGCCTTAACGCGCTTAATGAGTGGTCGCACCACCTTGATCATTGCGCATCGTTTGGCAACGGTGGCGAGTGCCAATTCGATTTATGTGCTCGATCAGGGCCGCGTGGTCGAGCAGGGCACACATAAAGAACTCTTAGCGAGAACGGGTGTCTATTCGCGGCTTTATGATTTGCAATTTGCAGGCACGGATTGAATAGCTTCCGTATTTCGGCAAGTATCGCACCATGAAACGGATAAAAAATCCCCGCCCCGCCCCCGCTTTGCCGCCGCATGAGCGCGGCATGCGCATCGGGCTGCTGGGAGGTTCTTTTAATCCGCCCCATGCCGCGCATCGCTTGATCAGTTTGATGGCTCTTAGGCGCTTAGGGTTGGATCAGGTGTGGTGGCTTATCACCCCGGGTAATCCTCTGAAGGATAATTCGAAATTGCCAGACGGCATTAGCCGCATGGAGCAGGCGGCTTTGATGGCCGATCATCCGCGAATCAAGGTGACCCTGCTGGAGGACGCGATCGGCACCCGCTTCACTTTCGATACCCTTGCTTGGCTGCGGATGCGCCATCCCGGTGTTCATTTTGTGTGGCTCATGGGTGCGGATAATTTGGTAGGGTTTCATCGGTGGACCCGCTGGCGCAATATTCTAACTCTGATGCCAATTGCTGTTTTTGATCGTCCGGGATCTACGCTTTCGGCCACCCGCGCCCATGCCGCCTTGGCATTTGATGCGTTTCGATGGTCGGAACATCGTGCCAAACAGCTTGTGCTGAGCAAAAAGCCTGCTTGGATTTTTTTTCATGGCCGCCGTTCGGAACTTTCGTCAACCGAGATAAGGAAACGTCAAAATAACCTGATTGATAAGGATTAGGTTGAAAATTGACTCTGGATCAGGCATCATTGATTTGTCCTGATACTGGGATGAAACCTCGAAGGTGACGACACTGACACAACAGATTTCGCGTGCCGCGACAACGAAGTCCCGGCCCTCCGCCCTTGCCGCCAAGCCGGTTGAACGGAGCGACATGCTGTCCAGCATCCTTGAAACACTTGAGGACGCAAAGGCCGAACAAACGATCGTAATTGATCTGGCAGGAAAGACGACACTCGCAGACGCCATGGTAATCACCACGGGTCGCGTCAATCGTCATGTCAGCGCAATTGCCGATCAGGTCATTGAAATGCTGAAGCAACACGGCCATACCGGCATGCGCGTTGAGGGGCAGCCGCATTGCGACTGGGTTCTCATCGATGCCGGTGACGTTATTTTACACGTCTTCCGGCCAGAAGTTCGCAGCTTCTATAATCTCGAGAAGATGTGGGGCTCTGATCGCCCGGCTGAGCGCGGCGTTTCTTGATCGTTTTACGGTGAAGATTACGCTCCTTGCCGTTGGTCGATTAAAGGAAGGCCCTGAGCGGGCTTTGATTGTCCGATATTTGGAGCGTTCTCGTGATTTGGGAAAAACGCTCGGCTTTACAGGGTTTGACGTGGTCGAGCTCCCCGAAAGTCGTGCCGCTCGCGCAGTCGACCGGAAGGCTGAGGAAGGTCGCTTGCTTCTGACGCGCCTTGAGGGAACGACGTTTATCGCGCTTGATGAAACCGGGCAGTCCCCGTCAAGCGATGATTTTGCTCGCTTGCACGGCAATTTTCGCGACAGCGGCACGCGAAATCTCGCTTTTGTTTTGGGGGGAGCGGATGGCCTCGATTCAATGGTAACCAAAGCCGCACATTCCAAACTTGCCTTTGGAACGATGACCTTGCCACATCAACTTGCTCGAATCGTCTTATCCGAACAATTGTATCGCGCAATGACACTTCTGGCCGGCCATCCCTATCATCGCGCTTGAGTAGAATGAATAAAGGCATGATCCCTCTTCGAACCATGCTGATCATCGGGCCTATTTTAGTCTGGCCAATTATACCCATATATTCCTTTGCGCAGACCCAAACCCCTACCGTTTCAACGTCGTCAGCCATTTCGGCAACGGATGCGGCTTCTCGCAAACTCGAGCTCGATGAAACGGAGCGGCTCCTGGCAACGGGCGCCGAGGATCGTGCAAAGCTTGCGGCCGAAATAGAAACCTTACGTTCCGACCGTTCGCGGCTCAGTCAACGTATGATCGAAACCGCCGATCGAATAAGAGCCACCGAATTAAGAATTGGTACGGTCGAGGAAAGGCTGATGACGCTTAAAGAGTCGGAAGCCAAAGCGCGCACCTCGCTTGAAAGCCGGCGGGCCGTTGTCATTGACGTTCTGGCGGCTTTACAACGGGTAGGCGCTACGCCACCCCCTTTATTGTTTGCCGATCCCGATGCCATTCTCGATACCGTCAGGAGCAGCATCTTACTCGGCTCCGTTGTTCCCGAATTGAAGGGCGAGACCGACGCACTCATGGCGGATCTTTCGGCAATTGAACGCATCCGGCAGACGGCAGCAGCAGAGCGTGACGCTTTAGCCAGAGACGTATCGAGCCTTGTTCGCGACCGCCAAGATATCGAATTACTTGTTTCGGCCCGACAAAAGGACATTGCAGGCGCAGAAAGCAAAGCGAATGAACAGGCAGCCCAAGCGGCCGCCTTGGCAGCAAAGAGCCAAACGTTAAAAGATTTAATTGGGCGGGTTGAAGGGGAAGTCGATAGCGTTTCAAAAGCAACGCAAGATGCAAATTCGGCGTCAGCTAAAAACGAGGAAGATGCCAAATCTGCCAATGACCCCGCCGCCAAAGATGCCCGCAATCGTTTCGCGGCTTTGGCCTTTCGTGATCCATCCCGTCTTGCCCCGAAAGTCTCCTTTGGCGAATTGAAGGGCCTGTTGCCGCAGCCCGTAAATGGTAATTTGGTTAACGGTTTTAACAAACGCGATACGGTTGGTGGAATGACCAAAGGGATCTCGATTGCGACCCGTCCAAACGCAATTGTTTCCTCCCCTTCCGATGGATGGGTATCTTATGCGGGGCCGTTTCGGACCTATGGTCAACTCTTGATCCTTAACGCCGGCGGAGGGTATTATATCTTGCTTGCAGGTATGGACCGGATCAGCGTAAGTCTCGGTCAGTTCGTACTCGCCGGTGAGCCGGTAGCGACAATGGGTGATCCTCAAAAAGATACTTCTGGTCAACCATCTTCTGATAAGAGAGTACCGACCTTATATATAGAGTTCCGAAAAGACGGGACGCCAATAGATCCGCAGCCTTGGTGGGCTTCGGGCTCGAATGAGAAAGTTCGTGGATGATGCGTAAGCTGACCTATCTTCTGACCGGCGCCGTATTTGGCGGAGGCCTTGTCGCGTTTGCCTTTCAAGGCTTGCCGCTCGTAACGGGTAGTGCCGTAGCCGCAGGTTCAGAAACCTATCGCCAGCTCAATCTCTTCGGCGATGTCTTCGAAAAAATCCGGACCGACTATGTTGAAAAGCCGGACGACGCAAAATTAGTCGAATCGGCCATTAGCGGGATGCTCGCGGGCCTTGATCCACATTCGAGCTATATGGATCCTAAAAGCTTTAAAGATATGCAGGTCCAGACCAAAGGTGAATTTGGTGGACTTGGCATCGAGGTGACGCAGGAAGACGGATACGTAAAAGTTGTCACGCCGATTGATGACACGCCTGCTTCGCGTGCAGGGCTTTTGGCTGGTGACTTGATCGTGGCCATTGATGGCGATGCGGTACAAGGCCTTACCTTAAACCAAGCCGTCGATAAGATGCGCGGTCCTGTAAAAAGCCCTGTCGTCTTGAAAATTAGCCGCAAGGGTAAGGCTGACTCCTTTGATGTGACCTTGGTTCGCGAAGTCATTAAAATTTCGTCTGTTAAGCCACGAAATGAGGGCGATGTCGGATATATCAGGATCACCCAATTTACCGAAAAGACTTTTGACGGTCTCAAAGCGGCGCTGGACCAATTTGGTCGTGATATTCCCGGAGATAAGCTCAAGGGATATATTGTTGATCTTCGTAATGATCCGGGCGGATTGCTCGATCAGGCCATCGCGGTTTCCGACGCGTTCCTTGAGCGCGGTGAAATTGTGTCGACACGTGGTCGTAATGCCGATGATGCGCAGCGTTACATGGCGCGTTCGGGCGATCTTACGAATGGAAAGCCCCTCGTCGTGCTGATTAATGGTGGTTCTGCATCGGCATCTGAGATCGTCGCCGGTGCATTGCAGGATCATAAGCGTGCTACCATCATCGGAACGCGTTCTTTCGGTAAAGGCTCGGTTCAGACGATTATTCCGCTCGGTGCAAATGGCGCCTTGCGCTTAACAACGGCTCGCTATTACACGCCGTCTGGCCGTTCCATCCAAGCCAAGGGCATCGATCCTGATATTCAGGTCCTGCCCGATGTTCCGGATGAATTTAAGGGCAAAGACGAGACCAAGGGTGAAGCAGCGCTCAAGGGCCATTTGAAAAATGGTGACAATGAGCAGGGCGGTTCATCCGCTTATGTTCCGCTCGATCCGAAGCAAGACAAGCAATTGAATTATGCTCTCGATTTGCTGCGCGGTCTTAAAAATGCTGATGCGGTCGTTAAAGAAAATTCGAGCACAACGGCCAATTAAGCTCCTTAAGTGCCCGGTTGATATTGCAAAGCAGCGCCTTAACAAGCGCTGCTTTAACCATAAATTCGCAGTTTTTGCTTAGTCTCAACGCCTGATAAGGATGTTGAGGATAGGTTCTATGACAGCGATTGCCGCCCATGAAATGCCGACGCGCACTGTGGCACGACGACCATTTAAGCTGATCCCGATCATTGGACTTTCCTTATGTGGACTAGTCGGGATTGGCTTGGGGGGTGTTTATATTTGGCGATCGCAGCCAACGGCGCCCGAGGCTGTCGTCGCCATTCCTTGGCCAAAAGCCCCCTCTTTGGTCGGGACAGAAGGCAAGCTCACTTTTCAGCCAAAAAATGGGCGCGGGCTTTCTCCAGCGCCTGATCCCCGTTTGATTGATCCGCAACCGCCTGGATTATTACCGAAGATTGCTGACGATGGTACGCGCCCACTCGAGTTTTATGCGCGACCTCAGGCCCCCGTGTCCGGCGCATTGGCCGACGCGCCGCGCATCGCGATATTGCTGACGGGAGCAGGTATTGGACAACTTGCCACCGTCGAAGCCATGGTGAAATTGCCGACCAATGTCTCTATCGCTCTTTCGCCCTACAGTTCCGATCTTGAACGCCAGGCTGCCGATATACGAAGCGAGGGACACGAGGTCCTGTTAGACCTTCCTGTCCGCGATCCGGACGCTCCACTCGGAAGTGCCGGACCACATGCGTTAGCCGATGGTTTGAGCATTGAAGAAAACCAGCAGCGGCTCTTTTGGGCCATGGGACGGTTTCCAGGCTTTTTCGGCGTTTCAGGTCAATTTATGGGACGAATTTCTCCAAATGGAACTGCTCGTTCAGCTCTCTCCGAAATTCAAAGGCGCGGCCTGGGATTGATCGATTATCCCGCCGATGACTTATCGATCCAGCTGGATAAAGACCTCCAACCCAAATCTATTGATGAAGCGCTCCAACAGCTTGAACAAAAGGCCAATAGTCGCGGAATGGCCATTGGGGTTGCAGGAACAACACCTCTCGCGATAGACCGATTGAGAAGCTGGAGCGCGGCACTTGCCTCGCGCGGTTATCGGCTGGTACCTGTGAGTGCGCTTCTGCACGAAGATGGATAAGTGAAATGCGTCATGATGATCTGCCCTATCGTCGAAATGTTGGCATCATGCTGCTTAATCGTGACAATCTCGTCTTCGTTGGCAGTCGCAGGGCGGAGGCCGGACCCGAACATGTCGACGCTCATTACAGTTGGCAGATGCCGCAGGGCGGAATTGACGCTTGTGAGGAACCTTATCCTGCAGCCTTACGCGAATTAGCCGAAGAGACGGGTGTCACGAGTGTTACCCTTCTCGCAGAGGCGCCCGGTTGGCTCACTTATGATCTACCACCCGCTGTCGCCAAAGAAGCATGGAAAGGTAAATACCGCGGTCAAACCCAGAAATGGTTTGCCTTTCGCTTTGATGGTGACGATGCCGAGATCAATATTCTCGAACCGCCGGGCGGACATAAACCCGAATTTGCCCATTGGCGTTGGGTACCCATGCGCGAACTACCGAACCTGATCATACCCTTTAAGCGCGCGGTATATCAGGAGGTCGTTGAGATGTTTGGACATCTCGTCGATTAGGATTTTTTCCGCTGGTTCACTGCAATCAAGCCAAACCCAATCAAGGCCATGCCCACTACATTTTGTGCGCTGATGGCCTCACCGAGGATGATAGCGCCGAGGGCAACCGCGCTCGGTGGGATCATCAGTGTTACTAAGGCGATCGCAAGTGCACCCGAGCGATTAAGAATTCGAAAAAATATGACATAGGCGAGAGCTGTGCAGAATAGCCCAAGCGCGATGACCGATAAGAGCGGAACCATCGGCGGCATCGGCAATGACCATGGCACATCGACATAAGCGGTCACCGGCAGAAGAATAATCGTTGATGCTGTTACTTGGCCGAATGCGATTTGCAGCGGTTTAATTCCTAAGCGTGCAAAGCGTCTGCCAAAATTATTCGCACAGGCATAGGATAAGGCAGCAAATAAACACGCGATCTCACCGAACAATGATGTTCCGATATCGGCTAAAATACCCGGTCCGATCAAGACGATAACGCCTATGATTCCAAGCAAAATGCCCACGATTTTACCGGGTGTGAGCTTCTCATCTTGTGTTAAAAAATGGGCAACAATAATGGTAAAAAGCGGCGTCATTGCATTGAGGATGGATGCCAATCCTGCACTAATGGAATGGGTTCCAAAAACGATCAGGCTCATCGGGATGACGTTGTTAAGGGCGCCCATACCTAAGAAGGCTAGCCATGCCGCGCGCCCTTTGGGTAATCCTACGCCTGACACAATTAATACGGCACCAAGAACAAGGCAGGCAATTGAAACGCGTCCAAAGACAATGGTGAATGTCGGTAACGCGCTTACAGCTATCTTCATAAAGAGATAGGAGCCGCCCCACAGGAGGGAAAGCGCGAGCAGCAAAGCCCATTCGGTCAGGCGCATGGCGCGAAGGGTCGTCGGATTGGTCATCGAATCAGTGCTCTTTTGTTTTTTCGATTACTTTTTTGACTGATTCAAAAAATAACGCCACCCGATATCGATGATGGCGATCCGTCAACGCCCCTTCGTCCAATCAAGCACGATCTTGCCACTCTCGCCACGGGACATGGTTTCAAAGCCCGTCAGAAAATCCGCAGCTGGTAGTCGGTGCGTAATAACTTTTCTAACATCAAGCCCACTTTGCAGCATGGCTAGCATTTTATACCACGTCTCGAACATTTCGCGACCATAGATGCATTTGATGGTCAGGACTTTAAAAACCATCTTCGACCAATCGGTCATAAAGGGTTTCGATGGAATTCCTAAAAGAGCAATCTTTCCGCCCATGACAAGATTATCGACCATTTGCTCAAACGCCTGCGGGGCACCGCTCATCTCAAGACCAATATCGAAACCTTCCCGCATGCCAAGACGGTGCATGACATCTTTCAAATCCTCTTTTGAGACGTCGACGGTTACGACATCGGCTACCTGTCGGGCGAGTGCAAGTCGGGCCGGATTCATATCCGTAATCACCACGTGCCGGGCACCGATATGCCGTGCAATCGCCGCACTCATAATGCCGATAGGTCCCGCGCCTGTAATCAGAACATCTTCGCCAATAAGATCAAAAGCCAAAGCGGTATGAACAGCATTGCCTAATGGATCGAGTATCGCGCCAAGCTCATCGTCAATATCGTCGGGAAGAGGCACAATATTAAAGGCAGGAAAGCGCACATAGTCAGCAAACGCTCCTGGGATATTGACGCCAATGCCGCGCGTTTCTGGATCCATATGAAATTTACCGGCACGGCTTGCTCGGCTTTTCATTCCAATAACATGGCCTTCGCCAGAAACGCGTTGGCCCACTTTAAAGCCTCTCACATGAGCGCCCATGTCAACGATTTCACCTGCAAACTCATGCCCAACGACCATCGGAACGGGAATGGTTTTTTGCGCCCACTCGTCCCATTTATAGATATGGATTTCAGTGCCGCATATTCCGGTCTTGTTGACCTTGACGAGGACATCGTCCGGTCCGATTTGTGGCATAGGTTCATCGCCCATCCACAATCCTTGTTCGGCTTTCGATTTAATGAGCGCCCGCATGAGCTACCTGCCTTTTTAAATTGAGATGATACCTAGCTTGCGTCCGGCATCGGTAAAGGCGTCGATCGCCATATCGATATCGGCATCATCAAGTGCTGCCAACATTTGAGTGCGAATACGCGCGCGCCCTTTTGGAACAACCGGAAAGAAGAAGCCGGCTACATAGATGCCACGGCGATCAAGTTCGCGGGCCATCTCTTGTGCCAAATTGGCCTCATGGAGCATGACAGGAATGATAGGCGTTTCGCCTGCAAGAAGCTCAAAGCCAGCGTCTGTCATTCCTTGACGAAAGCGCGATGTATTTCGCATCAATTTAGCACGGCGATCATCCGCATTTCTTGCAATCGCAATTGCCTTAAGGGAGCCCGCCGCTACCGATGGTGCTAGGCTATTTGAAAATAAATAGGGGCGCGCTCTTTGACGCAGCATATCGATAATGGGTTGCGATGCGGCAATAAACCCGCCCATGGCTCCGCCAAGCGTTTTGCCCAACGTGCCTGTTACAATATCAACGCGGTTACCAACGCCCGTTAAGGCTGGCGTGCCTTTTCCTTCTGGTCCGAGATGGCCGGTGGCATGGCAATCATCTACCATCACCAGCGCTCCGTAGCGTTCCGCCAATTCGCAAATCGCCGGAAGATTGGCGACAAAACCATCCATGGAAAAAACGCCATCGGTTACAATGAGCTTGAAACGCGCACCATCGCGATCGGCTTCCTTCAACCGATCTTCCAATTCGTTCATATCGCTGTTGGTGTACCGATAGCGCTTGGCTTTTGACAACCGAACGCCGTCGATAATCGACGCGTGATTGAGACTGTCCGATATTATGGCGTCTTCTGCTTCCAAAAGAGGCTCGAAGACACCACCATTGGCGTCGAAACATGCCGTGAACAAGATTGCATCGTCTTTGCCGAGATAATCAGCAATTGCATGTTCCAATTCACGATGAATCGTTTGCGTCCCACAAATAAAGCGAACGGAAGCCATACCAAATCCATGGCTATCAAGCGCATGCTTTGCAGCTGTGATAATATCGGGGTGATCGGCAAGTCCTAAATAATTATTGGCGCATAGATTGAGCATAGGGCGACGTTGGCCGCCATCTGAGATCGCAATACGACCCGATTGTGGCGTAACAATCTCACGTTCCGACTTGTAAAGGCCATCAGCCCGAATATCGGCGAGCTTTGCAGATAGGTGCTCGAGAAATGCGGCCGTCATGCGCTACTCCATGGTCCAATCGGATCATATGATTATAGCGCATGATCCACTCGGATCAGGAATGCCAAAATTCGGCAGGCATATGCCTGACCTCTTTTCACTTCAAAGCGGCATAGGTCCGTGGTTGCCCTAATCCCAATGCTGCTTCCACGCTCTGATCATATCCATAAATATCGCCGACGTGATGAAGTTCGCCGGTTTGATCGGGAACGACGGTGAAATAGGTCAATTGGACAGGAAGGGGCTCTTTGAGCCGGATGACCCGCTCGCCTTTGCCAATAAGCGCTTTCAGCTCATCGGTTGGATATTTGGCATCGTCGAGCACAACGGATGCGAGCACAAAAGGCTCCTCGACACGCACGCAGCCATGGCTATAGGCGCGTTCCGTATTGGCAAAAAGCTTCCGCGTTGGCGTATCATGCAGATAGACTGAATGCTGATTTGGAAACATAAATTTCACAAAGCCTAAGGCATTTCTTTCGCCCGGCGGCTGGCGGATCGTTACAAGGTCGCCATTCTGGCTCACTTCATAGCCTGCCTTTGTCGCGTAATCCGGATCTTCTGCGAGCTTTGGCAAAAACTCCTTTTTCACGATTGAATAAGGCACGTGCCATGACGGATTGATGATCAAATACTGCATCTTCTCCGAGAAAAGCGGCGTAGGCGTGTCCGGCTTACCGACAATGGCCCGGGTCGTATGGATAATTTTGCCGTGCTCAACCACATGCAGCATGAATTCGGGAAGGTTAACCTCGATGTAACGGTCACCGAGATCACGCTCTACCCAACGCCAACGTTCCATATTGGCAATTAAATCGAACGGCGTAACGGGGTCCTGCGCAACCATCGCTGTGCTTGTCTTTAAAGGCTTTTTTGATGCTTGCAGGATGGGATGAGCGGACATCTCACCAATACTGGCGGTCATTTCATGCAGTGTCGCTAATTTATCCCGGAGGAGGCGATAGCCCGGTTGAGGAGGATTATAAGCCAACAGGGCATCGCCTGGATTAGCCGAGCCAATTAAGTTTGCGAGAACCAACGGAGAGCCAGGCAAATCTAATTTAGGCGTGATGAGTTTTGATAGGCGGGCAAGATCAATGCGGGCGCCACGTGCATCGCGTGCATAGGCAATCGCTGATGCCGATATCATGATCTCAGCTTCAGCGCGCGAAATAGCCGTTTCGGCATCGCTTGAAATTTTGGGCAGCGGATAATCCGAAGGATTCAATCCGTCTTCGTCGGCTCTTGCCAAACGGTCGGTAAGCGAGGCTGTGCGGGTTTGTACACCATCACCACCGAGCCAAATCGGGGCATTGTCTCGTGCCTGATAAAACGCAACAAGGGTTTCCCACTCATGCTTTTGTAAATGAGCCATATGCGGCATGTTTGCCGTCGCTGGAAGGATCTTTCCAATTGCCAAAGCTATTTCAGCCGATGTCAGCCGAGGCATGACATCGGTAATGGCGCTAATCGAAGGCAGATTATTATTTTCGTTATCAAGCGGATCAGCGGCATAGGCTGGAGCTTGCACGAAGGAAAGAAGGGCAAGGGTGCATAATAGCCGCTTCACGCTGCGTCTCCCAACATTTCAATTTTTTGCGATTGACCAGCAAGGTCTTTTTCTTGGAATTTTCGATAGAGCGTTGAGCGACCTAACCCAAGTGCCTTTGCCGCTTTACCCAATGAGCCGCCACAATGGCGTTGTGCCATTTCAAAGATTTCACTTTCAATCTCGGCAAAGGGCCGAAGCGCTCCGGTTGAATCAAAAAGCGCTAAAGTTTCATTTTTAAAATCTTGGACCGACGGTGTCTTTTCAAAGGCCATTTCACCATCGAAATCCGCGTCCGTTAGCCATGGCGTCGAAGCACGTTGCACAGCAAGCCGCAGCGTTGCTTCAAATTCCGGATGATTACCCGGCCAAGTTTGTTTCATCAGGTACTCAACAGCGCCGTGGGTCAGTCCGCGGATATTCTTCCCGCTTTCAGACGCGAACCGAAGAGCCATGCGTTCCGCCAATGCCGCAAGATCGAATGGTCTTTCGCGGAGAGGAGGAATTCGTAGCGGGGTTACTGTTAAGCGGTAAAAGAGATCTTCGCGAAATACGCCAGACCGGGCAAGATCAATGAGACTTGTTCGACTGCTCGCAATCAATCGGGGTGATTTGGACGAAGGATCGGCCAACATGATAGTTTTGGCCAGCATAGATTGGGCAGCTAGATCCAAGGCGTTGATCGATGATAAATAAAGCGTTCCTGATTTTACCCGCGTGATGGCAGCTTCAAGACGCGCAATACTCTCGGTCGGTGGTAGCGCTGAGCAATCAAGACTCACGAATAATTTTTTACTGCGCGGAGATGATCCGTGGATCGCGCGTGCAAATTGCTTTTTGCCCACGCCATCCTCGCCCTCGATCAACACAGGCCAATCGCCTTTTAACGCTTTGCCACTGTTAATCGTTAGCCGCGCGATGGCCGGATCGACATTGGTTAGTTGGTCAAGGGTCAAAAATTCCGAGGAAAGATGATGTTCGCTTTCAATCCCCGCCGTGAGCGATTTGAATCGTAGCGCATTCATGAGAGACACTTGAAGGCGCTCTGGACCGACCGGCTTGATTACAAAATCGGTGGCGCCAGCTGAAATAGCGCCCATCACGCCATCAACTCCCGCCGAAGTGACCATGGTAATGACTGGGATCATCGATCCAATCGACCTAAGCCGATGCAGCACGCCCAACCCGTCAAGGTCTGGCATGACCAGATCGAGAAGAACGGCATCGATGCCCGAAGCCTCGGAACCGGTAAGGAGAGTGAGCGCGTCTTCGCCACTGACGGCTAGGCGCACTTCATAGCCTAACCGCGTGACAATCCGCTCCAGCAAAGCGCGATGGATCGGATCATCGTCAACAACAAGAACTGTACTCAGCATTCAAACCGTCCAAACGGGGACGGATCGTCCCGAATCGATTTGATTTTGCGTTGATTTGGTAAAAGCAGCTTTAACGTAGCAAGAAAAATAGAAGTTTTTTCTCTTTACCATTGATCGCTGGAGGGAAGAGGCCAATATGTAGACAATTAAATCTGATCTGTGGGTCCGCTCACCGCCTTTGAAAGCCAATGGAACTGTTATGAATATCAAGTCTTCTGCCGCACAAAAATCGCCAATGCTCTGGGCAAATGCGACATCAGCCGCGTCTACGTCTAAGGATTTGGAACTGGGGCCGCTGCCTGAATGGAATCTCGCCGATTTATACAGCGGGATGGATGCGCCCGAGTTTGAAGCCGACTTTGTGCGGGTCGAGTCCGAATCAAAATCGTTTTCTGACCAATATAAAGGCAAGCTCAACGCAATCGCCCGGGCAGCCGATGCATCACAACAGTTAACCAAGTGTATAGCGACTTATGAGGCCATCGACGATCGGCTCGGGCGTATCTTGTCCTATGCAGGCCTCGTTTACGCAGGCGATACCAGCGATGCCCGCCGATCAAAATTTTATGGCGACACGCAGGATCGCGCGACCAAGATCAGTTCTGACCTGCTTTTCTTCACCCTCGAATTAAACCGCATTGATGATGCCATCTTAGATGCCGCTGCTGCTACAGCTCCGTTGGCCCACTATAAGCCATGGCTTGCCGATATTCGGATGGAAAAGCCGTTTCAACTTGAGGATCGGCTAGAGCAGGTCTTTCTCGAAAAATCCGTTACCGCTTCAGGAGCGTGGAATCGCTTATTTGATGAAACAATGTCGGACTTGCGGTTTAGCTATGATGGCGAAGAGTTAACGCTCGAAACCGTATTGGATAAATTCCAAGACCCTGATGGTGACGTTCGCCATAAAGCTTCGGACTCGCTTGCGGCTACGTTTAAAGAAAATCTGCGCACCTTCACGCTCATTACCAATACGCTGGCGAAGGATAAGGAAATCTCCGATCGTTGGCGTGGGTTTTCGGACGTAGCCGATAGTCGCCATCTGTCCAATCGGGTGGAGCGCGAAGTCGTTGATGCGTTAGTGAGTGCTGTTCGCGCGGCTTATCCAAGGCTGTCGCACCGCTATTATCGGTTGAAAGCTAAATGGTTCGGCGTTGAGCAACTCAACCATTGGGACCGTAACGCTCCCTTGCCAAAGGTCGATCAAAAAATCATTCCATGGGCCGAGGCACGCGACACCGTATTGGACGCCTATGGTGATTTCTCACCCCGTATGGCTGCGATTGCCAAAGATTTTTTTGATAAGCAATGGATCGATGCCCCTGTTCGTCCCGGCAAAGCGCCGGGTGCATTCGCACACCCGACTGTTCCATCATCGCATCCCTATGTGCTGGTTAATTATCTCGGTAAGCCTCGCGATGTGATGACGCTCGCCCATGAGCTCGGCCACGGCGTTCATCAAGTTCTGGCAGCGCCAAATGGATCGCTTATGGCTCCCACGCCTTTAACGCTTGCCGAAACGGCATCAGTGTTTGGTGAGATGTTGACCTTCCGCCGCCTCTTGGACCGGATTACCGATACAGCCCAGCGCAAAGCCATGCTCGCCTCAAAAGTCGAGGATATGATCAACACCGTTGTTCGTCAGATCGCCTTTTATAGTTTCGAGCGGGATATTCATCTCGAACGTCGAAAGGGTGAGCTGACAGCGGAACAAATCTGCGAGATTTGGCTCAACGTTCAACGCGAGAGCTTAGGCTCCGCAATCAAGCTCGGCGAGGGATATGAGACCTTCTGGACCTATATTCCGCATTTCATTCATTCGCCCTTCTATGTCTATGCCTATGCCTTTGGCGATTGCCTCGTGAATTCGCTCTACGCGGTTTATGAGGGCGCGTCCGAAGGCTTTGCTGAGCGCTATTTTGCGATGCTCTCAGCAGGCGGCACAAAGCATCATTCCGAGCTGTTGCAACCCTTTGGCCTCGACGCCCGCGATCCCGCCTTCTGGCAAGTCGGTCTGTCCTTGATCGAACGGATGATTGTGGAGCTTGAAGGCATGGAATGAGGAGGAATTGGTCGGTTTTGGCCAATGCAGAGCTCATCCTGCACGCTTAGGGACAATTGGCCGCAATAGCTGATGGGCGGACGATGGATCTATCGTATGCCTTCACGCGTAATTATCCCGTTAGCATCCTAGGAAAAAACAATGAACGGCCCTTATCAAGACGCCGAACGCAATCGCATTTCAGCGCGCCTGTCCCGTTATGCGCGCGTTGGCGCGGGTTTGGGCGGCGTGGCCGCCCGAATTGCAGGCGGTCGTCTTTTTGGTACGAATGTCGCTGACCGTGGCAATGCTTTGGCGTTAACCGAAGCGCTTGGGGGCCTTAAGGGTCCGTTGATGAAAGTTGCCCAGTTGATGGCAACCATTCCCGATGCGTTGCCGCCGGAATATGCGACGGAATTAGCCACGCTTCAAAGCAATGCGCCACCCATGGGCGCGGCCTTTGTGAAGCGGCGAATGATGGCGGAGTTGGGAGCTGATTGGCGTTCGCGTTTTGCGGAATTTGATCTTCATCCGACTGCAGCCGCATCACTTGGCCAAGTGCATCGTGCGACCACGGTGGATAGTCAACGCCTTGCCGTTAAGTTGCAATATCCGGATATGGCGTCAGCCGTTGAAGCCGATCTCAGCCAGCTCGATATTTTGTTTGGGCTACATCGGCAATTTGATGCATCGGTTGATACGCGCGAAATCGCCAAGGAAATTGCTGCGCGGATTCGTGAAGAGCTTGATTATACTCGTGAAGCCAAACACGCCGGGCTTTATCATGGCGGTTTCAGGAATCTAGCGCAACGGGGCTAATATGGGCTCCGCATGAACCAGAAGCAGTATAGTCGCCTCAGT
>Ga0214201_1000117_pt1 | contig 34214 bp, 28 predicted proteins | sample TroBogEpilimnion_32_FD_153039 | JGI IMG/M metagenome (GOLD analysis project Ga0214201, IMG submission 153039) | Freshwater microbial communities from Trout Bog Lake, WI - 29MAY2009 epilimnion | ecosystem: Environmental > Aquatic > Freshwater > Lake > Epilimnion/Euphotic zone | place: Trout Bog...
CATCGCGAAAGGCAAAGAGCAGGGCTTCCTGACCTACGGTGAAGTCAACGATCACCTGCCGAGCGAGATCGTCGATCCTGAACAGATCGAAGATATCGTCAACATGATCAACGACATGGGCATTCCGGTATACGAAAAGGCGCCGGACGCCGAGTCATTGATTTTGGCGGATGGACCTGTCGCGACGGATGACGAAGCGGTCGAAGAGGCGGCGGCTGCGCTCGCGACCGTCGACGCGGAGTTCGGTCGCACCACGGACCCCGTGCGCATGTACATGCGCGAGATGGGTACGGTGGAACTGCTCACGCGCGAGGGCGAAATTCGCATCGCCAAGCGGATTGAGGAAGGTCTCGACGCCGTTCGGTCGGCGCTTGCAAACTTCCCGTCGACCTACGATTTCATCCTTGGCGCTTACGAGCCGGTGAAGGGTGGTCAGGGCCGGTTGGCTGACATCATCGTCGGCTTCGTCGATCCGAACGCGCCGGATGAAATTGCGCAGCCTCAGAACCCGAAGCTACTCGCCGCTGACAAGGCGGAATCCGAGGATGAGCATGAAGAGGGAGAGGATGAGGAGGCCTTAGAGAGCGGCCCGGATCCGGAGGAAGCCGCACGACGCTTCCTAGCGATCCAGAAGCTCCACGTTCAGATTACGAAGGCGCTGGACGGCACGACGCCCAAGGACCCGAAGGTCGTTAAGCTGCGTAAGAAGCTGCAGGAACAGTTCATGGAACTGAAACTGTCGCCGAAAATGTTTGAGGCGCTTATCGACAATCTGCGCAATCAGGTTGCCACCATTCGCGGTCTCGAAAAGGAAATCATGACCGTCTGCATTAAGCAGGCCGGCATGCCCCGTAAGGATTTCATCGCGGTCTTCCCGAAGAACGAGACGAACCCAGATTGGATCGACAAACAGGTCAAGCTGAAGCGTAAGCACTCGGCCGCACTCGCTCGGCTGAAGCCGGACGTCGTCGCGCGGCAGCAGTCCATTCTCGACCTCGAGAAGGCGCTCCATCTGAAAATTCACGAGATTAAGGAAATCAATCGTGAAGTTGCCGTGGGCGAGGCACAGGCCCGTCGCGCGAAGAAGGAGATGGTTGAAGCGAACTTGCGTCTCGTGATTTCGATCGCAAAGAAATACACGAACCGTGGACTGCAGTTCTTGGATCTGATTCAGGAAGGCAACATCGGTTTGATGAAGGCGGTCGATAAGTTTGAGTACCGCCGCGGCTATAAATTCTCCACCTACGCCACGTGGTGGATTCGGCAAGCCATCACGCGATCAATCGCGGACCAGGCTCGAACCATTCGTATTCCGGTTCACATGATCGAGACGATCAACAAACTGAACCGTATTTCCCGGCAGATGCTGCAGGAAATGGGTCGCGAACCTACGCCAGATGAATTAGCCGTGCGCATGGAAATGCCGGAAGACAAGGTGCGCAAAGTACTCAAGATCGCCAAGGAGCCCATCTCGATGGAGACTCCGATTGGTGACGACGAGGATTCGCATCTGGGTGATTTCATCGAGGATTCTTCGGTGCAATCACCGCTCGAGTCGGCCACGATGGAGAGCCTGCGCGAAACGACGCACGCCGTCCTAGCGCAGCTCACGCCGCGAGAAGCCAAAGTGCTCCGCATGCGATTTGGCATCGACTTGAACACCGACCATACGTTGGAAGAGGTCGGTAAGCAGTTTGATGTAACGCGTGAACGTATTCGGCAGATCGAAGCAAAGGCGCTGCGTAAGTTGCGTCACCCGAGTCGCTCCGAACAGCTGCGCAGCTTCTTGATGGAGGAGTAATCCTCCGTCAGAAGCCGGCCCAGAGGCGCAACGCGGCGTAGACCGTGGCGCCTGCCGCCATAGAACCGAGCATGCCGCGCGTCCGCCAGGCGACGAGAATCGCCACGGCTGCGGCAGCCACACGCGGGTTCCAAGGCGTAAATCCATCCACCGACGGGTCAACGAACAGCGTCGGTGCAATGATAGCGGCGAGCGCAGACGCTGGTGCGTGGCGCAACGCGCCCTCTAGCGCGGGTGGCAACGAGAGTTTCGCGCCAAACAAGAGAAAGCTCGAGCGCGTTAACACGCCCGTCAGGCCGATGCCGATCGTGGCCAGCCAGAACGAATCGGTTGACGTCATGTCGCCCCCTGATGGATCGATTTTCGGTCTGCCCAGACAGCGGTGGCAATGCCTCCGATGATCGCAACCAACACACCCGTTCGGTACGGAAGCCCTCGAAGTGCGAGACTGGCGCTGGCCGCGACGATGGCACCGATTAAGGACGGGCGACGCACCAACATCGGCACGAGCAGGGCGAGCAATGCGAGTGTGCCGGCAAAATCCAGCCCCCAACGCGCCGGAATCACGGCAGCGGCGAATATGCCCACCGTACACGCCACGTGCCACGTGAGCCCCACCGCGATGGACAAGCCAAAGTAATAGTCTGCCCGGTAAGGCGCCGAAAAGAGCGGTGGTCCTTTGCGCAAGAACAGGACAAAGCCCATGTCAGACACGAGGTAGCTGGCAGCAATTCGCCGCAGCAAGGGTAGCGAACGCAAATGCGACCTGAGGCCCGCGCTGTAAATCACAAACCGCAAATTAACCATCAGGGCGGATACGATCGGCAGCGCTATCGGCGCCCCCGACACGAGAAACGGCAGTGCGGCCAATTGCGCGGCACCCGCGTAACCAATGAGTCCTAAGCCGACGGCTTGGCCCGTCGAGAGTCCGCTGGTGGCCATGGCGACCCCTGTCACCAGTGCCCACGCGATCATCCCCGGGGCTAGGGGCAGAAAATCCCGAACACCCGCCCATGCCGCCGATCGAGGTGTTGAAAGTTCGCCGGGAGTCACTCAGCCGCTGGCGCGGGCACGTCCCGCGTCCACCCAAAGGTATCGGGACTCCGCCGCTCTTGAATCGCCAGTAATGACTCTCTCAATTCCCGCGCCACCACGTCCACATTCTGCGGCATGAATTCACGGCCGTCTGAATCACCGAGAACGGCGATGGGAGCGACGATCGCTGCGGTACCGCAGGCAAATACTTCGCTGCACTCTCCATTCTGTATCTGCGCCAACAAATCATCGATCGGCATCGGTCGCTCGACGACCGTTTTACCCATTGCGCGTGCCAGCGTAATCAGCGAATCGCGCGTAATGCCTGGAAGGATTGCGCCATCCAGCTCCGGCGTATGCAACTCTCCGTTAACGACCGCAAAGACATTCATCCCCGACAACTCTTGAATGTATCGATGCTCCGCGCCATCCAACCACATCGCGATGGTGTAGCCGCGGGACAGCGACTGGTTGGATGCCCGTAACGATGCCGCGTAATTTGCCGACGCTTTTGCGACACCCACACCACCTACGGCGGCTCGCACATCGCGACGCTCGATCGCTACGCGCATGGGTCCGCTGGCATAAGCTTCGACAGGATTCGCGATCACCATAAATCGGAAGGTGTTCGAATTGCGGAGTAGATAGCCAGGCTCGGTACCGAACAAAAACGGACGCAAATACAACGAGCGGCCGCCGCCGGTAGGGACGAAGTCAGCCATCGCTCCCGCTACCGCGTTGACGCCTTCTAAGAACAGATCTTCCGGTACGACCGGCATCGCCAGTCGCTGCGCGGACCACGCCAATCGTCGGCAATTGTCTAGGGGCCGGAAAAGATTCGGCAATGCCGCACCCGCGCGATAAGCCTTCATCCCTTCAAAGACAAATTCACCGTAGTGCAGCGCGCGCGCACCCGGGGCGATTTCAATCGGGCCGTACGGCAACAACTCGCCACGACCCCACTGTCCGTCGGCGTAGTCGACCGAATACATCACGGGCGCCAGCACAAGGCCAAAACCGAGTTTCTCCGGTAGAGAGAAATTGGCGAGTGCCGAGGCCACGTCGGGTGAAGTCGTATAACTCGTCATGTAGTTCGCCTCAAAGAGTAAGTAACTGCTCATCGAACCGATTGCCTGTAACGGTCGAAGCTGACTGTCTCAACACGATGCCGTCCAGCCTAACCGCGGTTTCCGCCACATACAGATTAGCCACTCAAGCCATACACGAGAATGACAATAATGCCGACGGGACACAGGTAGCGCAGAGCAAAGACCAACAGCTTGCGCTGCAGGACAGAAAAGCCGAAGTACTCTGACTCGGGCACCTTCCCGCTCAACCGCCACCCTAAAAACAGGCTGACCAATAGCGTCGACAAGGGCATCAATAGATTGGAACTGACAAAGTCCACCAGTCCAAAAAAATTCATACCCGCGAATCGAGGCACCGCCGATAGCGGCCGCCAATCAGCGGCAGAGCCGAACGATAACACCGACCCCTGCCCCAGCAGCCAGCAGCTGCCGCACGCGATACCCACCGCGGTGACCCGCTGCCAATGAAAACGCTCCATGAGCCAAGACACCCAGGGCTCCATGAGCGCCATTGTCGGTGTGAACGCCGCAAGCACGAGCAGGGTGAAGAACAGCGCTCCGATCACGCGCCCACCCGGCATTTCAGCAAAGGCGACCGGCAGCACCTGGAAGACCAACTCAGGTCCTCCAGCAGGGTCAAGTCCGTAGTGAAACACGAGCGGAAAGATGACAATCGTCGCGAGCGCCGACACGACAAGTATCGAGACAATAACCGCTAGCACAGTTCTGCTGAGTCGCTCTCGCGCTGGCATATAGCCGCCGTAGACCATCATGACGCCGACACAGATGCCGAGGGCATAGAAGGCCTGACCTGCCGCATCCAGCAGTACGTGAGGAGTCAGCCGGCTCATGTCCGGGGAAAATGCGAAGGCGAGGCCCTTGGCCACGTCGCCGTGCGTCAGAGAATACGCAGCAAGAACCACGAGGATGGTCAGTAAAGCGGGAGCGCGTACCCGATTGGCAAATTCGACCCCGCGGTTGACGCCACGCGCTGATACCCAGGCGACGAGCCCGAAGAACGCCAATTGCCAGAGCGATGCCCCGCAAGAATTACCGGTAATCGCGTGAAATCGAACGGCCGCCTCGACGGCGCCGCCCTTCGCATACTGTCCGGTGAGAAAGAGCCACGCGTAGGCGAGAACCCATCCCGCGATCATCGTGTAGTAGGAGGTCACCAAAAAACCAGCAATCGGCCCGGTCCAACCGACCACATTCCAAGCCCTGGAGAAGCCAAATCGGCTCGCGAGCGTACCGGCAGCGGTCTGGGGGCTCGTGCGCGCCCAACGACCAATCACCGCTTCAGCCACCAACATGGGTGCGCCGAATACCAGACAGGCGATGACGAAAACGACGATGAATGCGAATCCGCCACCCGCACCGGCAAGGTATGGAAACCGCCAGATGCTGCCGAGACCGACGGCCGCGCCGACGGCACCGAGCAGAAATCCGAGATTTGTCGACCAGCGTGGTGTGCTCATAGTCTCGCAATCGACAATCCGGAAGCCCGTCAGCCGCGGACAAATCTGACGCGCTGCGTCAGCGCAGGGTTTATGTTTCGAACGGCGCAACCGCGTGGGCCGGCCCGAGCCGGCCCACGAAAGAGCCGCTAGGGAAGAATGGCGATGACTCGCGCGGGGAAGCCGGTGCCACCGTCGGGCTTTGGCCAACTCACGAACACGAGTGCTCCCGCCTCCGGCACCTTATCCAGGTCCGCCAACATCTCGATTTGGTAGTGGTTAAGACCTAGGATGTAACTCTCCAATGAGTAGTCGTCCTTATCGGTCTGATAACCGGGATCCGTATCGGTGGTCTCGTGACCGGATGCCGTGATTTTCCGGTCTTCATAGAGCAATTTCAGAACGTCTTTGCTCCAACCAGGGTAATGTGCGTGGCCCTGCGCATCACGATTCTGCATGGCCGCGTCGTCAGGCCACCGCTTGGACCAATCCGTGCGCATGGCGACGAAGGCGTTTTTCGGGATGCGCCCGTGCTTTTTCTCCCACGCCTTGACGTCATCCAATGTCAGCGTGTAATCCGGATTCGCCGCAACCTTTGTGTGCACGTCCAAGACGACCAACGGCATCAACATTTCTGTGATGGGTACTTGGTCCACGGTACGCAGACCATCATGAAAATGCGCGGGCGGGTCGATATGGGTGCCCCACTGGCCCACGTGAGTAAACTGTTGAACCTTGAAGCCATCTTTTGGAATGGTATACATCACATTGACGGTCTCTTCACCGAACCCTTTCCAATGCGGCGTTGATGGACCGAATGTGTGCGTGAGATCCACGAAGGTCTTGGACGATAACGTGGCATAGGCTGCCGCAAGATCCGACTGTTTCGCTGGCTCTGCCATCGACATCGCGGTACCGGCAAGAGTCGCGACCAGGCCGATCGCAACATGTCTGAAGATGGTCACGTGTTCTATCTCCTGAATAGTGGGCTCTGTCCCGAGGGCCGGCCTCCCGAGGGGGCCGGCGCCACGGTTACTGATCTCAGAACTTATAGTGAACGTTAATCTTTACCCAACGCGGCATTCCCGGATAGCGCTGCGCAAGTCCGTTGATGCCCGTGTTGTCAAAGCCCATCGCGGCGTAATGCTTGTCAGCGACGTTCTCCACAGAAATACCGGTCTCAAAGTGCGTATTCGCCGGCATATACGTCAGGCGAATATTGGCGACGCCATAAGCGGATTGCTCGACCGACGGGGTATCGGAAAGGTTAAACCAGAAGCGCGACAGGTAATTGCCGTCCACCTGCATGGCGAGATGTCCGGTGCCCACCGGGAGCGTGTAACGGACCATCGCATTGCCCGACAACTTCGGAGCATTGCCAGGCACGTAATCGCCGTAGACTAGGCCGCCAGTGGACGTGCAGCAGCGCCCCGCCACGTTGGTGACTAATGCGTCAACGTAAGAGACGCCGAGACCCATGCGCCAATAGTCATCAGGTGCCCATTGCAGATCAACTTCGCCACCCTTGTGTTTGGCGTTTGCATTAACGATCAATTGCTCAAGGCCGACCGTATAGATCAGTGCTTGGTAATCTTTGTAGTCGTAGTAGTACACCGCGCCGTTCAGGCGAACCGTGTGCTGTAGGAACTCGGTCTTGAAACCCAGTTCATACGAGGTCAAGACTTCCGGCCGAAACGACAGCGTCGAGATATCGTTGATGGTTCCAGGGAATAGCGGGGCGGTGAACCCACCACCTTTCACGCCACGGTTGTAGCTCACGTACATCAGCGCATCCGGCGCGAGATGGAAATCCAGCTGCGCTTTTCCGCTCCAGAGATTATCCGAACGGCTGTCGAAGTAGTCGTTCGTCAATGTCAGGCCGGCCGGACGCGTCAGCAGCGTAATTTGTCCCGGAGTGCCCTCCGGGTAGTACAGATACGGCTGCCAGCTGTAGTGGTAGTCCTTTCGATCGCCGGTGAAGCGAGCACCGACCGTCAAACCCACGAGATCATTGATGCGGTATTCGACCTGACCGAAAGCCGCGTAAGAGCGCGTATTCAACTCATAGGGTGCTCGGGTCGCCGGCATGCCGCCATTAGGATCCGGCAAGGCGCCACCGATGACATAGCCCGGCATTCCACTACCGGTCGGATAGGCGGTCGGACTGTACGGCCATGGGCCAGGCGTCGCGTCGTAGCCACTGTAGCCCGCATTGGGATTCGACGGAGTGTTGTATTCCTCGGCGCCGAAAAAGGCTGGCCCTTCCCAACCTTCGTAGTAACTGCCGTCAATACCGAGGCCGTACAAGCCCGCGGTCCAGTTCATCACTTTGTCGCCACCATTCAGGCGCAACTCGAGTGATTTTTGGGTGACGTCACTGCCGTTGAAGAATTGGAAAATCGTATACGGCGATGCGTCCGAGTCTTCCTGATACGCCTTTGACAGCGTCGAGTAATCCGCGATCGCGGTGAAGTTCATACCCTCGAAATCGCGGGTGTACTTCGTCGTGATGCCGGTGGTCTTGATACGTGCGTATCCGGCCCGATTATTCGTCGTGGTGTATGCCGCTGAGCTTGGAATACCGCTGGCGTTGCACTGATTGCACGTGCCCCACGGGTTGTCGTTCGGACCGGCGAGTGTGTTGTACCCGTTCGATCCAGGCACCGTCGCGTATTGTTCCCACGCGCCCGCATGCACATCCTCGCGACTCACCCGCGCGTTCAGTAACAACTGCCCGCCGGCAAAATGCTTGAACAGGAATTGCGTTCTTACACCCCAGTCGTTGCCATTCTCCGAATCCGGCGCGCCGCCACTCAGGTTGCGAAAAATCGGGTCGTAGTGGTTGCTCTCAAACGAGAATCGCGCGTCGACATCATCGGAGACCGGGCCATTGACGGCGCCTTCGACGCGCGTCAGGTTGCGCTGCCCGAACGTGACATCGACATACCCACCCTGCTCATCGGTTGGACGCCGCGTCACGAAATTCGCTAGACCACCCGTCGCATTACGGCCGAACAACGTGCCTTGAGGGCCGCGCAGCACTTCGACACGATCCATGTCGAACATCGAGAAGGCGAGACCCGCCATCTGGCTCACATAGACATCATCAACGTAGATGGCGGCGGGACTCTCTTGATGGTCGGCAAAGTCGTTTTGTGTCACGCCACGGATCGAGAGACTGAATGACGACGGTCCATTCGGCTGCGTCAGCACAACGGCGGGCATCGTCTTCGTAATATCCGCAGCCGTTACGGCGCCAAGCGCCGCGAGATCGTCCCCGGTTACAGCGGAAATGGCGATACCGACTTCTTGCGAGTTCTGCGCACGCTTTTGAGCCGTAACAACAATTTCTTCCAAGCCACCCGAGACCGCAGCCGGTGTTTCCGCGGCGTGGGCAGAGGCACTAAGCACCTGAGTGACGACAAGCGCGATCGCCGTCCCTAATGTGCGTGCCCGGAGACTATCGGCGGTTCGGATTGGTGTATTCATGTCTTACTTCTCAAAAAAATGGCTGGAAGGATCGGTTATCAAATCGAATTAAGGGCACCACCATCGACGCAGATGGCTTGTCCCGTGATGTAGTTCGCCTGATCGGAGACGAGGAACGCGGCGATGGCAGCGAAGTCTTTCGGATCGCCAATTCGGCCCGCAGGGATCGTTGCGGATATCTTGGCCTCGTCGATATTGAGCTCGACTAAACGCTCTGTGAGCTGGTATCCCGGCATCAACGCATTCACCGTAATTTGGTCGCTCGCCACTTCTTTGCTCAGCGCATTCACTAGACCGTGCAGTCCAGCCCGTAGAGAGTTGGAGAGCATCAAGTTCGGCACCGATTCTTTGGCTGCGATTGAGGTGATAACGATAATTCGACCATGGCGTTGCCTGCGCATCGACGGGAGTGCCGCGCGTATGGCGCCCACTGCGCTCATCCACAATCCCTCAAAAGCACCACGCCACATGCCGTCGGTAATCGATTCAAATCCGGCGCCAGGTGGCCCCCCAGTATTCACGATCAAGATATCGAGGCCACCGAGACGCTGTTCAGCATCGGCGACAGCCGCTGCCGCCGCACCGTCCACAGACAAGTCACAGGGGATTGCCGTCGCACCGACGCCCGCTGCGACCACGGCGAGGCGCTCAGCGTCGCGGGCACAGATTGCAACGTGAGCCCCCTCGGCCGCGAGCGCTTCGGCGATGGATTTTCCTAGACCACGAGACGCACCCATGACGAGCGCACGCCGCCCACTTAATCCTAAATTCATGGCGTACTCCGCTTATCCACGCAGATAGGCGTCGGTCCCCGTCAGCCAGTCTCGCCGCGGCGGATTAAAGATATCGCAGTCCAGTGTGTCTTCCAGCGCCAATGCCCGATGGGGAACGTTGGAGGGAATAACGATGACTTCACCCGCCCTGACGGTGATCTCACGTTCATCGTTTTCGCCGAACCAAAAGTGCAGCGCGCCAGAGATAATGTAGGTCAGTTGCTCGTTTTCGTGATGGTGACGCGGGACGTCATCACCTTTCTTAAGATGAACGTGCGCGATCATCATGCGCTCGCCGGTCACGATCTTGCGGGTGATGGTGCCCTTCATCGGTTCGGCGGGAATGCTGTCCCAACGATGGTGGGTGACGGATTCAGGTCCTGCAACGCTCATGAGAGAGTTCCTGTCGTTAATGGTTGTGCGATGACTCAGAGAAAGCGGTCGTCGATATCAACGCCGAGCGCCGTCACCAGGCGATTGGTTTCATTGGCTAGTCCGACGATCGCGAGCAGTTCCGAGTACTGCTGCTCGTTCATACCTTTATTGCGCGCTGCGGCGCCATGCGATGCGATGCAATAGTGGCAACCGTTGGTCGCACTGACCGCGACATACAACAGCTCTTTGGTCAGTGGATCGAGGGACCCGGGCCCCATGACTTGTTTGATGTTGGACCAAATACGCCGCAAGGTGGCCGGATCGTGGGCGAGGACTTTCCAGAAATTGTTTATCCAGTCGGTCTGCCGCGTGGCCATGATGTCGTCGTACACCGCCCTGACTTCGTCCGACGCGTCAGCGTATTCGATCGGTTGCCGTTTCTCGGGCATACCCACTCCTTATTGTCATTCCCATCCGTCGGTCCGGGGTTTCGCGCCGCCGGCCGATGAACCCGGCGCCGGCCGGAGTCGGGCGCCCAACTCACCATCAGGCGCATTCACAAATGTGTTACGTTTGACGGTGACATGTCAAAAAAATGGCGTCAACATTTATTTGAGACTGCTATAGGATTGAAATGTACGGACGCCTCGCTATGGAAGCTCTCAATGGCACTCGACGCGACCGCCAATTCCTTGTCTGACCGCACCGCCAATTTGGGCGAACAGGCTTACCAGCGCATCCGCGCTGACATACTTTTTTTCCAACTTCCGCCGGGCTCCCGCATATCGGAGTCGTCACTTGTGCGGCGGTACGACCTACGACAAGCGGCCGTCCGGTCAGCGCTTGTGCGCCTGATGCAAGAAGGATTGGTGGACAAGGGGGATGAGCGCAGCACTCGGGTGGTGCCACTGACGCTCAGGGATGTGCGGGAGGTCTACTCGCTTAGAGTACTGCTTGAACCTAAATCAGCCGCTCTCGCCGCCACGGCAGGCATGACGGATGCTGAGATCGCACGCCTCCGCGGTATTTCACAGTGCCGATACGAGTTGGGCAGTCACTCGGCACTCGTGGCGTTTCTGAATGCCAACCGGGAATTCAATCTCTTGGTTGCAGCGGCCTCCGGCAACGCGCGATTGGCCCAGACCATCACGCAAATTCAAGACCTGACCCTCCGGATTCTCTACGTCGGGATCCGCAGCATGAACGTCTCCGAGTGGTTCCAGACGACCCACAATCAGATTGTGGACGCGATCGCAGCTCGCGATGCGGCCCGGGCGTCGGAACTGTGGCGCGTCGATTTGGATTACGCCGAGCGCCTGATCTCGGACGCACTCATGAACTTGCCGGAGTTGTCCGACGTCAACTTGGCCGGGCACTCATTGACCCGACGCACCGAAGGTTGATCAGCGACCGGGGGCCGGCGGCCCCTCGTCGCCCAAGTTCGCCCATTCGGCCTCCGTCGCACGGCGGTAGCGACTGTGTACCGTTAGCGTCTTGATTCCGGTGACCTTTACTTCGACGATTCGCTCAAGCGCGCCATCGCGGGACGATCGAATCGAATCAATAACGTGAAGATTTTTTCCGTCATCAATGGAAACCACGAAGGCATCCGCCATCCAACCACCACGTAACGCGCGGGCGCCGAAACGATCCGTCAGGTTAATGGGGTCTTCATCACCGGGCAAAAATGCCCGTAATCGCTCGCCACTACCGATTCGAACGACAGTCGATTGCTGTTGAATGTTTAATCGTGTTTCCGGGACTGCAAAATAGGCCAGGAAATCGTACGGTTTGTTTCGACCCCAAACCGGTGACGCCTCGCGCCCACTGAAGGCGCTGGGGCCGCCGGTCTCTGCCCCATTCCGGCCGGACCGTGAACCGCCGCCCTGGCGGCCGCCCCCTCGTCCGCTGCTCTGCGGCGGTCCGCCACCGTTCGAGCCATCCGATACTTCATTGCCCCATCCGTCGTAGCGCGGCTGCCTGACCTCTTTCGGGTGGGGGAGCACGGCACGGACCATCGCCGTAGCGTCATCACTCGCGGCACCATCAAGGATCCAATGACCGGACAAACTGACAGCTGCAGTCGGGGCGCTCGTTAAGCGCGGCACCCCGCTGCAACTCGCCAACGCCACCACGCAGCCGATGGCGACGACCCATCGCGAGGCCGACGACCTCACTTGACCGTGTAACCCCGCCCTTCCAGGCAGGCGCTCATCGCGCGGAAATAGTCGGAACGGCCCGTTGGACTGCCCGCCGCGGCCCCGCCACCCGAGAGGGTTGGATCGAAGTGCGTCTGTTCCGCGGCCCAACGATGGCACTGATAACGGTCCTCCGACTGCTGCGCCTCGGTCTGACCGTTGCGCGGGTAGATGTAAACATCGAGTGGCGCTGTTGCGGCCGACTCCGTCGCGCCTTCCGGTGGCGGAACCACTTCATACGCATTCCGCTCAGGTCGCCACGCATAGTACACGTCGTTAGCGTAATAGTAAGGCACGCCACCAAACCATAGCGTGGAGTAATAGCCCGGCAGAATGGGCACAAAGACCCCAAACGGGGGTGCGACAACGATCCAACGCGGCCCTCGCGGCGCGTACCAATTGCCACCGTGGTACAAGTAGCGGCCACTGGAATGATTGATCTCATAGCCGCCGTGAGGCACCGAACGGACCACCGAGCCGCGCGAGATAAATCCACCCCCATGAGGACCAAAACCGCCAGAGTGATCCGCGAGCGCAGACACCGAGCCCAGCCCTAGACAGGCGGCGACCACTGCAATCTTGACTAAACTTTTCATGCTGCCCTCACTTCACCGAGTAACCGCGACCCTCGAGACAGGCGGTTAACGCGCGACGGTATGCTCCCGCGCGATCGCCACGATTGCCGTCGGCAGCCGACGCTGCCAACGCTTGATCCCGCTCGGCCGTTGCACGCTCTGCATTCTCCGTAGCTGCGCCGACGGCTCCGCCAGCGATTGCGCCGACAATGGCGCCACCGCCCTCGCTGCCGCGCGGCGCGATGATCGACCCCAACACAGCGCCCGTAATCGCGCCGACCGTGAGGCCGGACCCCGGTATGGGCGCCTGCGCAGGAGGCCCGGAGGGCGGGGGTGACACGGGTAGGGCGGGATCAAAACCGGTCTGCTGCGTTGCCCAACGGTGACACTCGTACTTGTCCCGATCCAACTGTTCGGGAGACTGCCCGCGCGCCGGGTAAGCGATCACCTCTTGAAAGCGCGGCGCCACCGGCATGGGACGGGGGTGCCGATAATAGGCCCTCGGTGGCGGTGCATCGACACACGCCGCCAACGTCAAGGAACCGAGCAAGACAGCAACGGAACACAATTTCGACATCATCAACTCCCCAAAATACATCGGCGGAATTCGCTCCACGCGACAATAACGTTCAATCTAGCGCGGGGATGACACGATAGCCAACGCCGTATGTACAGACTCGCCGTTTGGGAAAGAGTTCCCCGAAGCGACCGCCTGCCGTAGAAAATCCGCGACGAGTGGATCGTGCCGGTAAACTAATCTTTGCATAAAGCCCTGCCGGAGCTGCGCGATGGCCAACCAATCCCCTGAACGACCGAAGTCGCGCTCCCTGCGCCCTCTCGCAGCGCTCGCACCGTTCCTGAAGCCGTACCGGCGGCGCGTCGCCATAGCGCTGACGTCGCTCATTGTGGCGGCGGCGGCGATGCTGGCTCTACCCATTGCGTTACGCCAGATGATTGACCACGGACTTGCCGCGCAAAGCGCCGTGGCTATCGATCGGTATTTTCTCGGATTCCTCGCTGCGGCAGGGGCGTTTGGAGCATTTGCAGCGCTACGCTTCTATCACGTCACCTGGCTGGGTGAGCGACTGGTCGCCGACGTCCGACGCGCCGTCTATGCCCGGGTCGTTGCGATGGACCCAACGTTCTTTGAAGTGACCAAAACCGGTGAAGTGCTGTCGCGGCTAAATACCGACACCACTCTTGTCCAAACGATCGCGGGCTCATCACTCTCCATAGCGCTGCGGTCCGCACTCAATCTGGTCGGGGCACTTGTGATGCTGGCACTGACCAGCCTCCGCCTTAGCGGCGCGTTGGCGCTATTCTTACCGGTTATCGTCATTCCTTTGGTTATGGTGGGCAGGAAGGTGCGTCGACTGTCCCGTGACGCGCAGGATCGGATCGCGGACTCCAGCGGCCTCGCGGGTGAAACCCTAAACGCGATACAGACCGTACAGGCCTATACGCTCGAGGATCTCCAATGTCGCCGCTACGACGAGGCGGTCGAGGCGGGTTTCGTTGCCGGCATAGCACGCACCCGTGTTCGCGCCGTGCTCACTGCACTCGGCACCGCCCTCGTTTTCGGCGCCATCACCGCGGTGTTGTGGCTGGGTGCGCACGAAGTACTGGCCGGGCGCATGACGGGCGGGCAACTGGGGCAGTTCCTGCTCTACGCCGTTTACGTCGGCAGTTCCGCCGCCATGCTCAGCGAAACGTTTGGCGAGATGCAGCGGGGGGCAGGCGCTATGGAGCGCCTATCTGAATTGCTACAAGCCCGCCCGAGCATCGAGCCGCCGACCAACGCGCGCGCCCTAGCGACCCGAACGCCGGGTGAAATTCGTTTTGAAAACGTGACCTTCCACTATCCGTCGCGACCCGATACGGCCGCAATGTCCGGCTTTACATTGTCCGTCGCGCCCGGCGAAACCGTCGCGCTGGTCGGTCCCTCGGGCGCCGGCAAGAGCACCGCGTTTCAACTGTTGCTACGGTTCTACGATCCCGCCAGTGGTACGGTGCTCATCGACGGAGTGGATATCGCGACATTGGATCCCAAAGCGCTGCGAGCACAAATCGCGCTTGTGCCCCAGGACACCGTTTTGTTTGGCGCTAGCGCTCGGGAAAACATTCGCTACGGCCGCCCAGGTGCGGATGATTCAGAGATTGAAGCGGCGGCACAGGCGGCAGCGGCTGATGGCTTCTTGCGCCAACTCCCGGAGGGTTACGACACGTTTCTCGGGGAACGCGGGCTAAGGCTCTCAGGCGGCCAACGGCAGCGATTGGCGATCGCCCGCGCCGTACTGAAAGACCCACCCATACTGCTGCTAGACGAAGCCACCAGCGCGCTCGATGCCGAAAGTGAACGACTGGTTCAAGAAGCGCTGGAGCATCTGATGAAAGACCGCACGACGCTGATCATTGCTCACCGCTTGGCCACCGTGCTTAAAGCCGATCGGATCGTGGTCGTAGACCACGGCCGCATCGTGGGCGAAGGCACCCACGAATCCCTGATGGCCAACAATCCCCTTTACGCGCGCTTGGCCGCCCTGCAGTTCGGCACGCTTTGACTACGCCCCAAATGCTCGGCTGAAGCTTAGGTAATCACCGCGTCGTTGCCCCCATTGCGGGGCGCCGACGCCAACACCAGTGCCATCGCGAATTTCGTAGACCCTATCGAGCAGGTTGACCAACGAGAGGCTCCACTCGACTTCGCCCAAAGCGCCGAGCATCACCTTGCGATGCACGGCGACATTGAACGTCATGTATCCCGGCAGATGGTCGCTATTGAGGGGGCCGGACCGAAGCCCCGTCCCCGCGAGAAAGTCCAGGCTGAGCACAGTCTCCGCAACAGAGTGGGTAACGCCACCGGAGACAGTCACTCGCTGATCATGGTCGAGAGGGATCCACTGATGCGCAATAGCGGCTAATTCACTTGGCGCGAAGTTGTACTGGCCGGTGACGATGTCGGTGCCTAACGCGCGCCCCCAGGCTGAGCTCAAATAGGCGCTAGTGGCGCCTGACCGCCATGCCAATGTCGTTTCGACACCATAAATGCGGCCATCCGCGTAATTGAATGGCGCGAACAAGACGGCAGGACCGAATTGCCCTTCATCCGCCAGATCCGTCACACGACGGAAATCAGTATCAACGCCTAGCGTCCATTGGGGCCCGAGATGCGTCATCAGCCCCAAGTCGAAATAATGCGAGCGCTCTGATCGAACGACATCGTCACCGGTCGACGGGGCGCACCCGTTGTGCCGACAAACAGGGCCACGGTTTCAACCGAAATCTTCTGTGTCGCAGGCGGCGTAAAATACCGGGCATAACCTGCGTGCAGCGTCGTGCCACCGTCCAGTTCAACGACAACGCCCAACCGCGGACTCAATTGCGTCTCGCGTAAGAATCCGTCGTAAACATCGAACCGGGTCCCGAGATTAACCGTCCAACGATCGCGCGGGTGCCATTCGTCTTGGACGTAGCCGCCCCAAAATCGAGCACCGGTCTGCGTCCTGTCGGTCAACGTGGTAGGCACGAAGACGGTTTGACCCGACTGATCGATGGGGTAGACCGTGGTGACGGCATTCGACCGGGCGCGTTCGTCGTTATACGTCGCACCAAAGCGAATCGTATGACTGCCGGTCGGAGCACTCGCATCCCATTGAAGACCCCAGCGATCGTTGGTGCGAGCGAATTCGCCGGCAGCGCCGGTGTAGACCAAATCACCGATAGGGTCCGGCAGGTAATGGACCTCGGATGACCGGTCGTACAGGGCAATCTGATAGTGAACCGGGCCGCCGCTGGCATTTTCGTAGGCGAGCACAACGTATCGATTCCCTTCATGCTGCTGCTCGTTCAGCAGTGCGGAATCGGGGGCAATGGCGCCCAATGCCAGAAAGACCGGCGACTGGCTGGGACGGTCCGGGATCTGGAAGTCATCGTTAGCCACTCCGGCCATCACACTCAAGCGGGCCTCGTTCGGTAAGACGTGGGCAGCGTAAGCGAGGCCGTTCCACTGATCCGTATGGTCGTGCAACTCCGTAGTCGTCGGCAGTGGATTCTCGATGCCGAGATTGTTTCGTATGTGTCCGCCTGTGGCGTAAGTACGACCATCCTTCGGTCGATCCGCTGATTTCACCGTCGACTTCTGGGTGTCCCGGCGTACCGCCCATCACCGTCAACTCACCACCGTTGCGGTAGTCGGATCCCTTCGTCTGAATATCAACGACGCCAGCAGTGCGATAACCATATTGCGCTGGCAATGCGCGCGTCAGCAGGCTGATTTGACTCGCAAATCGGGGATTGAGCGCCTGCCCGAATAACGCTATCGACTCGGGGATGGCGACGTCGTTGATCCGATATTGGACATTCGCATGGTCCCCACGGATATGAGTTTACCGAACGCGTCCTGTACGACGCCCTGCGCCTGCAGCAGAACTTGATTGAGCGGCGTGGAATCGCCAAGCGACAGATTTTTAAGGTCGTCTGCACCCAGTCGATACTCCGACGCACCGACGTCCGGCATCAGTTGATTGTGGGCCGCATCCAACCGGCGCGCCGTGACCTGAATTTCAGTTAAATCAGCAGGCGGAGCGGGCTCGGCCGTATCGGCTAAAGCCGCGGCGGCCGCGGCGCCTAGAGCAGCGGCGGCAACGAATCGTTCCCAAAGAGGAATTGAAGACATAGTAGTTGGCAAACCGTACCGTTCAGATGAACCACCGCCCGCCGAACGGCGAGCGGAACCCCGATCTCAGACGGAGACCGGCGGCTCGAGAGCGGTAACGGGGCTGCGGCGTTTCGCTGGAGTGCCAAACATAGGGCAATGACGCCCGCATGACCCAAACCACCGGCTCCGGTATGGCCGTTACGACCGTGGTAGGGGCACCGCCAGACTCCACCGCGGCAACGCAATCGGCGCATACGAGCGCGTGAGGCACCGACCGTTCGTGGGACAAATGGCTCGCCGCATGCACCAATCCTGCCATCTGGGCACCGACGTACAGGGCGACGATGATTCCAATGAGGAACCCTCGAAGCGCACGTTAACGGCGGGGTAAGGACGAGGGCAGCACGGGTGAACCTTAGCAGATATCCATGAATCCGCGGGATACGACCCTCAGACCGGCCGCCGGGACGCAAGTTCCCTGTTTCGGGTCGTGACGAACCTCGGGATTCGGCGGTAGGATCGGGTACTACCGGTGACGGACGCGTCCCCGGAGTGTAGGCGGCGGACGCGTCGCTGAAATAAACGCAACTCTCGAGGGGGACGAAGATGACTCAGCTCAAAGTCAACGGGCAGATGCTCGACACGGATGCATCGCCGGACACGCCGTTGTTGTGGGTACTGCGCGACCATTTAGGCATGACCGGAACCAAATTCGGATGTGGCAAGTCGCTCTGTGGCGCGTGCACGGTGCACGTCGATGGATCGGCCATTCGGTCCTGCGTCACGCCGGTCGAAAATGTGGTGGGTAAAGAAATTCGTACCATCGAGGGGCTCTCCAAGGACCGCTCGCACCCCGTTCAACGCGCTTGGATGGAACTCGACGTTCCCCAGTGCGGCTACTGCCAGTCGGGCCAGATCATGTCAGCCACGGCGTTGCTTGAACGCAACCCGAACCCCACCGACGCGGATATCGACTCTGCGATGGCCGGAAACATTTGCCGCTGCGGCACCTACCCGCGGATTCGGGCGGCCATTCACCATGCCGCCGACCTGATGAAGGGAGGTGCAAAATGAGCGCTCGTACTCAGGATCTGACCCTCGGTCGCCGCGACTTCCTGAAGAGTTCGTTGCTGGCGGGCGGTGGTTTGCTGATCGGCGTCAGCCTAAGTGGCTGCGCAAAGCCGACAGCCGTCGGCGCGGGCGGCTCACCCGTTGCTTGGCTCCACATCGGCGGCGACAACTCGATCACCGTGCTGATCGATAAATCGGAGATGGGCCAAGGTGTCTACACATCACTGCCCATGCTGATCGCCGACGAGTTGGACGTTCCATTGTCCAAGGTAAACGTTGAATTCGCGCCCGCCGGCCAGGCATTCATCAACGTCTTTTTGGGTACACAAATCACCGGCGGCAGCACGAGCATACGGGAAGCTTGGACCAAGCTGCGCAACGCCGGCGCCGCCGCTCGCGCGATGCTGGTCGGTGCCGCTGCGGACGCTTGGAAGGTCGATCCGGCGCAAATCAAGGTAGCGGATGGCACATTGACTGGCCCGTCGGGTCAGTCGGCCACCTTCGGCCAGATGGCCGAAGCGGCTGCCAAGCGGGAGATCCCGAAGGACGCAAAGCCTAAAGAAAACAAAGACCTGAGCATCGTCGGCAAAGCAACTCCGCGCTTGGATACCCCCCATAAAGTGGACGGAACGGCGGAGTACGGCATCGACGTGAAATTGCCCGGTATGAAGTACGCGGCACTGGCTCAGAGCCCCGTTTTGGGCGGCTCGGTTCGTTCGGTCGACTCGGCAGCGGCGGAAAAAATGCCGGGCGTCGTCAAGGTCGTGAAGGTCGCCAGCGGCGTCGCCGTGGTCGCTGATCACTATTGGCAGGCTCACGTGGCTCGTGACGCGCTGAAGATCACGTGGGACGACGGCGCCAATGCACACCTGAGCACGGCCTCCATGCGCTCGGGCCTCTCCTCGGCCAAAGGCACGCCATTGACCGCTCGTAAGGACGGGGCCGGCGTGGCCGCATTGAAGTCCGGGAAAAAGTCGGTCAGCGCGACCTACGAGCTGCCGCTTCGAGCGCACGCCACCATGGAGCCCATGAACTGCACGGCGGATGTCCGGGCGGACGGTTGCGATATTTATGTCGGCACTCAAATCCAGCAGATCGCGCAATTGACTGCGGGCGCTGCCGCGGGCGTTCCTGCCGACAAGGTGGGCGTTCATACGACGATGCTGGGCGGCGGCTTCGGTCGACGTCTGGAAGTGGACTTCATTCCAGCGGCCGTCGAAGCGTCGAAAGCGGTTGGCGCTCCGGTGAAGCTGATCTGGACGCGCGAAGATGACTTCACGCACGACGCCTACGGCCCTCCGGCTCACAACTCGGCAACGGCCGCTCTCGACGCGTCGGGCAACCCGGTTGCCGTCCATCTGAACGTGGTGAGCCCGTCCATTACGGCCCGTATGTTCCCGCCGGTCGTCGCGAAACCGGGTACGGTCGATCCGTTCATGGTCGAAGCCGCAGCCAACTTCCTGTACGACGCGCCGAACGTTCAGGTTGACGTGCTGCGGCATGAAATCGGTATCAACGTGGGCTACCTACGCTCTGTAAGCCATCAGCTGAACGCCTTCATGGTCGAAAGCTTTATGGACGAGTTGGCACACACCGCCGGTAAAGACCCCTTCGAATACCGCCACGCTCTCTTGTCCAAGCAGCCGCGGGCCCGCCGCGTACTCGAGGAGGTCGCTCAGCGCGCCAATTGGGGTAAGGCGGCTAGCGGCACCCATCAGGGCATCGCGGTGATGGAAGGCTACGGCACCTATCTGGCAGCGGTCGCGGACATTGTGATGGTCGATGGCAAGGCCAAAGTCACTAAGGTCACGTGCGTCGTGGACTGCGGTCATATGGTGAATCCTTCGATCGTCGAATCCCAGATTGTCGGGGGTATGGTGTTCGGGTTGCCGCAGGCCCTATGGTCTGAGGTCACGCTAGAAGGCGGTAAAGTTCATCAGACCAACTTCGATAGTTATCGCGTCGTGCGTATGAACGACGTGCCAGCCTTCGACGTGCATTTGGTGGAAAGCACCGAAGCCCCCGGCGGCATCGGTGAACCGTCGGTTGCGCTCGTGGCACCGGCGATTGCGAATGCGCTTTTTGCAGCAACGGGCAAGCGGATTCGCGAACTACCGCTCGCAAAATCTGGGCTCGTGTGACGTTTGTCACGACGTGATCCAGCGTGGGATCCGGCCTCCGACACGGGGGCCGGACTTCCCAAGGTGGCCTGGGGATCGGGCGCTTATGTCTACGATACCGAAGGCCGCCGCTATCTCGACGGATCCGGTGGCCCTGCGGTGTATTGTTTGGGGCATGCCCACCCGGAGGTCAACGCGGCCATCGAGCGGCAACTCCACCGTATTGCGCATGGCTACCGCTACTCGTTTACGAGCGATCCGTTAGAAGAATTAGAGTCCATCGTCACCCGTCTGGCGGGAGACAATTACCGCACGATGGTGTTTGTCTGCGGTGGATCCGAAGCCGTTGAGTCCTGCCTCAAGCTCGCCCTTCAATATCACAGCGCAAAGGGCGAACCGCGACGTCGCCGGTTCATTGCGCGGCGCCGATCCTGGCATGGAAACACTCTCGGCGCCCTCTCCATCTCCGACTTTAAGGCTCGACGCGACCCGTTTGAGGGGGCGCTTGTGCCCGCCTCGTTCATCTCCGCTGTAAATCCCTACAGACTCCCACCCGGGGTGAGCGATGCGGAGTTGGCAAACCACGCGGCCGAGGAACTTGAGGCAGAAATTTTGCGACTCGGGTCCGACCAAGTCGCCGGATTTGTCTTTGAACCGGTGGTGGGCGCGGCCGGCTGTGTCGTCCCTGCCCCCCCCGGGTACGCGCGCGCTATCCAAGCGGTCTGTCGTCGTCACGGGGTACTACTGATTGCCGATGAGGTGATGTGTGGCGCCGGCCGAACCGGGACCTGGCGCGCCCTCGCTCACGATGCCGTCGAGCCCGATCTCTTTGCGATCGCCAAGGGCCTCGCCGGCGGGTATATCCCGCTCGGCGCAGCTCTCTGCACCAATGCCATCGCCGCCGTGCTTGCTGCGGACGGCGGCATCCTGACGGGGCACACGTTTACAGGACACACCCTCGCGTGTGCAGCTGGCGTCGCGGTACAAACCATCATCGAACGCGAGGGCTTGCTCTCTCGAGTCACCGGTAACGGTCGCGCTCTGCTGACCGAACTGCGCGCACAACTGTCGCCGGTAGCGTCGGTCGGTGATATCCGTGGTCGAGGTCATTTTATCGGTATAGAGTTTGTGTCCGATCGACACCTGCGCACGCCTTTCGCGGCCGACGCGAGCGTGAGCACGCGCATTGGTAGGGCGGCAGCCGAGAGGGGACTACTCATCTATCCGATCGGAGGCAATGTCGATGGCGTGCGCGGGGACGGGATTCTCTTAGCACCGCCCTACAACGCGTCGCCTGAGGCATTAGAATCGCTGATTGAACTCACGGTCCTCGCCATCCGCGACGTTGTCGAATAATGCTCGCGCGTACATTCGGCTGAGATATCGTTGGCAGCCTGATCACGTCGAAGCGGCGCCATGGAGCCTCGTTATGATGAGTCGTTTTTCGATTTACGGGGCACTGACCATAGTGCTGGCATCGACCGTAGCTGCGGAGCCGATGACGCCGGAAGCGCGTTTCGACAAAGCGATCTCGCTACTGCAATCCGGCCGTTATACCGACGCCATTCCGATGCTCGAGGAACTCTCCCGGTCGGTACCCCGGGCGGCAAATGTGTACTGGAATTTGGGCCTCGCCGACGAAGCGGTGGGCGCTCACGAAAAAGCGCTCGCGGCATGGACCGCCTTTCATCAACTGGAGCCGGGCGATTGGAAGGGGCGCGAGAAGCTCATCCAAGCGCTTGAGGCCAATGGACGGGAGGCGGACGCGGAGAAAGAGAGCGATGCCTTGGTGGCCCAGTGGCATCGAGAGCACGACTCCGACCTGCGTCGCCAAAAATATTTTTGCCGGGAAATCCTGCAGAGCACGTCGGGCACAGTGGCTGTCTTAGAAACCTTTGATACCACCGCCCAACCGGCGACGTACTTCACCTTTGTGGTGCAATCCGGCAGTCGCAGCGGCGTTCGGCTGTCCCTTGCCAATGACGTCAGCGTCGATGCCAAAATGCGCGGCGCCGGCCGCCTTGCGGATAACGAACGCATGTTCGTTCTCGATCTTGCGACACCGACGCTGCGGGAGACTTATCAACTGTACAAACATCTTCCGACGTATGCCGCACTTCGCAAAGACGCGTTGGCCGCGCTGGCGGGGAAAGTGAAGCCTCTGTCCTCGCTGTCGGTCAGCACACACAGCGGCACATAAGCCGCGCGACGGCCCGAGAATGGTGTTGTAGTACTCATGCGTGAGACACCCATGCAGATACGTTTTGAATCACCACGACAACCCGATGTTCTGGCGCTCATTGAGGCGCTGGATGAGTATCAAAAGCCGCTATATCCCGCCGAGAGCCATCACGGCATCGATCTCGACGCGCTAAGTGCGCCGAATGTGCTGTTTGCGGTAGCCCGTTCAGACGACGCCGTTGCTCTCGGTTGCGGCGCGATCGTGTTGGAAAACGGCTATGGGGAATTGAAGCGCATGTATACCGTGCCGAATGCGCGCGGACAGGGCGTCGCTCGCGCACTATTGACGCACCTCGAATGTGCTGCTGCCAAGCGAGGAGTCTCTGTTTTTCGCCTCGAAACGGGATACCTACAGCCGGAAGCCATTGGTCTGTACGCCCGCTGCGGCTATCGGCGGCGGGGTCCTTTCGGTGAGTACACCGATGATCCGAATTCGGTCTTTATGGAGAAGCCAGGACTGCCGTCGGGCTACCAATTGCGAACGGCCGAGCTGGCGGATGCCGACGCCATCAGCACCCTGATCCAGCGGTCAGCGCGCGACGTCGGCGGACAGGATTACGAGACGTCCGTTATTGAGGGTGCGCTGACCGGTGCCTTTGGTGTCGACACCCAGCTGTTGAAAGACCGCACTTATTTTGTGATTGAGCACGCCGGGGTATTGGTCGCATCGGGTGGTTGGAGCCGGCGGCGGACCCTGTTTGGAAGTGATACCCGCCGCGAGCGGGAGCCAGAACTCATTGATCCGGTGACCGAAAATGCGCGCATACGGGCATTTTTTGTCCACCCGGAACATCTGCGGCGTGGGCTCGGCACCGCGCTGTTGATGGCCAGCGAGGCAGCCGCCCGCTGCGAAGGATTCGCGAGCTTCGAACTGATGGGAACCCGAACGGGGCGCCCGCTGTACCGTCGTCACGGCTACAAGGACGCGCATCCCGTGCACTACCCGGTAGGGGATGGCCTGACGATTGAATTTTTTCCGATGAGCAAGCGCGATCCGGAGATCTAGGCGCCTCAGAACGGACACTCTGGACTACCGCATCGCAAGTTCGCCGGAAATCTCGATCGCACTTTGCCTCGACGGCGCTGCGCCACGCGACGTATGTCCGTTCGGACTAGCCAAACTCGCTTCACCGGGACAGAATTACGTTAATTTTTGTCAGTTGACGCACGCCACGCGAGGTCTTCCGTGAACCCACTTCTTATTCGAATCGGCGTCGCCGCCGCGTTAGCAGCCACCCAGGTCGCCGTTTCCCAGCAAGTTCCGGTAGCGCCGACGAAAACAAACCCAGAAGCAACCGGCATGTTAGACGAAACGGTGGTGACCGGTACGCGCCGGGAGGGCCGCACGGTTCTCGAGTCGGCGGCGGCGATCGACGTGCTGTCTGGGTCCGACCTGGTAGCGCAGTCGACCTCCAATATGCTGGATACGCTCGCCAATTCCGTCCCTAGCTTCATCGTGGGCCAGAATTCGATTTCGGATGCATCCAGTTTCGTCCGATCACCCTCGCTGAGGGGTCTGCCGGGCGATGAACTGCTGGTGATGCTCGATGGCAAGCGATTCAATCGATCCGCTCTGGTACAGGTCTACCAAGGCGGAGAGACCGCTCTATCATTCGGATCGCAAGGACCGGACCTTGCCTCCATTCCGTCCATCGCAATCCGCTCCTTGGAAATACTCAAGGATGGGGCATCGGCTCAATACGGGTCGGACGCGATTGCAGGCGTTCTGAATTACCAGTTTCGCGAAAACTCGAGTGGCGTTGAAGTAGACGCCCGGTACGGCGAATACGTGACGGGGATCTTCCCGCGCGATGGCTCTGATCGAGAGGTTTCTCTGAATTGGGGCTTGCCGTTAGGCTCTAACGGCGGTTTTGCCAATCTATCCGTCGAATGGGCAGAGAACGGACAGACCATCCGCAATGCGACGCGCCCATCGGCGGTTGCCTTCGCTGAAACGTATCCGGATCTCGCATCAATGCTTCCCCATTATCCGGGCCCGGTGCAGGAATTCGGCACGCCGCCGGCTGAAAGCGTGAAAGTCTTCCTTAACAGCGCTCTTCCATTGGCGAATGGCGACAAAATTTATTTCTTCGGCAATTACGCTCACATCGCCGCCAATGAGAGTTTCAATTACCGACTACCGACCGATGTGACGGACCAGTACGGCAACACGTTCGGGCGCAATGCGTCCTTCTACGATATGTATCTCGATGCCTGTCCGGCAAATTACTCGGGGTGCCCGAGCGGCGGATTCATCAATAACGGACATACGTATAATTTCGTGAGCTTGTATCCAGCGGGATTTACGCCCCGCTTTTTTGGAACCACGGTAGAACGTTTCGCCGCTGTCGGATACAAAGGCAAGTCCGCTGATGGGCTCACGTACGATTTCTCCCTCACTAGTGGCCACAACGAACTGTCCTTAGGTCTGCGCAACACACTAAATCCCTCTTTGGGGCCCAATACCCCGCAGAACTTTAATGACGGCGCGTTCGTCCAAGACGAATACACCGCAAGCCTTGATCTGTCGATCCCCTGGAAAGTTCCGGGCTTCGTTGCTCCGGTTTCCGTGGCGGGCGGCTTTGAAGTGCATCACGAAAAATACACGCAGCGTGCCGGCGATCCTGCGTCCTATGCATCCGGGCCTTACGCGTATCAGCCTTTATACGACTGTGTCGGAACGAGTTGTACGCCAACGCTAGACTCCACCGGCGCGCAGGTTATCGCCACCCAATCAACGGCCTCGAACGGCTATGGCGGTAATACCTCTACGTTCAGCGCCTCGACGCGCAACTACGCCGGGTACATAGACCTCGAGGGAGATATAACGGATCGACTCACGGTGGGTATTGCGGGTCGGTATGAGAATTACTCAACGTTTGGGTCGACGACGCTCGGAAAGTTTCAAGTTCGCTACGCGCTGACGGACGCCGTCGCACTGCGTGCTACCGCCAGCAATGGGTTCCATGCCCCGACTGCCGGCCAGCAGAACGTGCAGACGGTGTCGACCACGTTCACAAACATGGGTACCCAAGTGGAGATTGGGACCTACCCGGTGAATAGCCTCATTGCGGAGCATTACGGCTCGAAGACCTTGCGGCCGGAGATGTCCACCAACTTTAGCGCCGGCCTAGTGTTTAACCCTGGTGGTGAGTCTGTCGCGACGCTTGACGCGTACCAAATCAGTGTCCGTGACCGCATCACCATCAGCGAGGCCTACAACGTGACCTTAGCGGATATTCAGCAACAGCCGGCCCTGTCATACGTCGGCGAAGGCGGTTCTGTTCAGTACTTTACGAACGGCTTCAATACCCGCACACGGGGCATTGATCTGGTGATGACGAAGACAGCTCATCTCGACAACGATGCAACGTTATCCGGCACCCTAGCCTATAACTACAACATCACCGATGTTACCGATCGGGATCCTGCTGTCGTCGCGGACTATCAGGTGATCGATATTCAGCATTACGCACCGAATCATCGCGTCAATACGACCCTGACCTATACACAGAAAAAGTGGACATTAGGCCTTCACGAAAATTACTACGGCACGTTTAGAGACGAGTTTGATTATCCAGGCCAAGTTTTTGGCGCGAAGTTCACCACAGATTTTGATTTAGGCTATGAATTTGCGCCCAAAGTGGTTTTTGCGCTCGGCGCTCGCAATGTGTTCAACGCGTTTCCGGACCGCATCGTCAATAACGATGCCGTCGGCAATACCGTTTATCAGACCACGCACAGCCTTTGGGACGGCGAGTACTACCCGCGCACGGGTGGTCCCTTTGGTTACAACGGCCGATTTATGTACGCACGAATTGGCGCTAAGTTCTAGGCGTCGCTCGGCGACCCGCCTAGGCGGGTCGCCGAGGACTTTACTCTGCACTCCCCTCGGCGATATAAGAGTGATCTGACAACACGAGGGGATGCCGCATGCCGGTCACGCCTGAAGCCGGCTTGCGACGCGACGCGTCTCTACCGATCTTTCTGTATTTTGGTTCCTCCACCATCCTCCTGCTACTGGTTGCGCCGGATGGGTCCTGGTTGGACGTCGCCACGGCGTACATGCTTCAAACCAAGTTGCATGCCAGTGCGCCTGAAGTATCGGGCTTTCGGCTCCTCACGGGCATCCCGATTTACATCGGTTTTCTGTTCGGGCTCGTTCGCGATCTTTGGAGTCCGTTCGGGCTACGCGATAGCGGTTATCTCCGGCTATTTTCGGTGATCACGGCGCTCGTCTTGGCGGCACTCGCCGTACTCGACGTGCAATACGCAACACTTTTTTTCGGCGTTCTTTTGGTCAGCGTGTGCACTCGGTTTCTGCTCGCGGCGCAGCAGGGTCTGATGGGGCTCGTTGCGCAAGAGCATTTAATGTCCGGCCGAATGGCTGCCCTGTTTAGCGCCTGTTATTTCATACCGCTCATTCTGGGAGCGCTGTTCGCCGGTGTCGCCGTTGACTTATTTTCCCCCAAAGCGCAGTTCCTGACGTTGGCGGCCGTAGCGTTGCTCGTCGGTGTGTTCGGCATTTGGAAACCTAAGAGCGTCTTCGATCACACCTACGAACTTCCCGAAGCGCAAGGAATGGATTTGCTCGGAGATTTGCGCCGACTCTTTCAAGACCGGGCATCACTTGCCGCAGTGGCCATGATCTTCCTATGGCAATTTGCCCCTGGACTCCAAACGGTCATGCAGTTCCACCTCACCGAGCATCTCGGCGCGTCGGAGTCTGCCTTCGGATATTGGACAGCGATCTATTACGTGTCGTTCCTGCCCGGGGTCATCGGCTACGGATACATCTGCAAACGAGTACCCTTTGGCAAGCTCGGTACATGGGCGATTTTGGCGAGTGCGCCTCTTAATTTTGTACTGCCATCACTCACTACGCCCGAACAACTCATGTGGTTTGCGATCCCACTGGGTCTTTCCGGCGGCGCTGCCTTTGCCGCTCTTTACGACATCGCGATTCGAGCGTGCCCGCCGGGCCTCCATGGCGCACTGATGATGGCGGTGGCAGGAGGAAACCAACTGGGCTGGCGGGCCGGGGATGCCTTCGGTACGTGGATTTATGCCGCAGGCGGCAGTCACGGATTTCTGTATGCGTCGATAGGCACTGCGATAACGTCGGGGGCAGCGCCTCTATTCCTAGCCCTTGCTCCTCGATCGCTGCTCGTCACGCGCGACGGCGAACCGTTGCATTGAAGCGCAGACGGCTTCGACGTCGAGCACGGAAAAGTGGTGGGCCCGCAGGGATTCGAACCCTGAACCAAGGGATTCACTTTGACCCGCGGTTTCCCGTGGGAGTGGACTATCTCTTCACCCTCGCCCGTTCGTAAGAACGGCGGTCGGGTGCGGGACGCTCTTGCCTGTTTTTAAGAGCTCTCGGGTTACCCCAGCCCCCAGGTAGTCTCTGCACCGTCCGGCGGTGTACCGCCGGCTAGGCTCAGGGTTGCCAGCGCTTGCGCGTGAAGGTTTCCCTGAATTCATCCCGTCCACTTCGAGCGTTACCGCCCGAAGGCACCAGTCCGTCCAAGACGGAGCGATGAGTCCCCTGCTCTAACCGTTGAGCTACAGGCCCAGCCGCTAGTGTAGCAAGCCGTGATCCCGAGCGGCAGACGAGTACTGCACCCGATGCGGGCTCACCGGTACACTGGCGGCATGATTCCTATACTTGCATTGGTGGTTTTGGCCGGCGTTGCCGCGTTTTTGGTCGGGCAGCAGATGGGGCGCCGCACATCGATGAGCGCCACCGCGGCTCAGTTGCAGGCGGAAAAGGACGCCGCCATCGCGCTGGCACGGGCCCAAAATGCCGAACAACAGCGTGACCAGGCGCTCACCCTGGCCCATGAGGCGCAAAAGCAACATGTCTATTTGCAAGGTGAAAAGGGCCGCTTAGAAGCACAATTAGCTGCGGCTGAACGCCAAATCACCCAAGAGCGGGAGACCTTGGCACGCGCCCGGGTCGAGCTTACCGATACATTTAAGGCGCTTGCCGGGGAAGCCCTTCACGCGTCGACTGGCCAATTGCTGAAGTTGGCCGGCGAGCGCTTCGCGAGTCTGCAGACCGGCGCCGTCGCGGACTTAGAGCAGCGTAAGACAGCGATCGAGAATCTTGTCCGTCCCGTTGCCGACTCGCTCGGTAAGGTTGAAAAGCAAATTGGGGAAATTGAGAAGGATCGCGCCGGGTCTTACCAAAACCTGCTTGCAGTCGTTTCCAATCTTCAGTCCACCCAGCAGGATCTGCGTCGGGAGACTGGCAACCTAGTCGGCGCGCTGCGCCGCCCCAACGTACGTGGCCGGTGGGGTGAACTGCAGTTACGCCGAGTCGTTGAGCTCGCAGGGATGCTCGACCAAGTGGATTTTCAGGAGCAGGTTAACGTCGCGGCGGAGGATGGAGCGCTTAGGCCCGACCTCGTTGTGCGCCTCCCCGGTGGGAAGAGCATCATCGTCGACGCCAAAGCCCCGCTAGCTGCCTATCTCGATTCTCTGGAGATGGCGGATGATGAGGCACGCGCGAAAAAGCTCGAAGAGCACGCAAAACAAATTCGCGACCATATTCAAAAGCTTTCTGCGAAGAGTTACTGGTCTGAGTTCGATAGCCCTGAATTTGTGGTTCTTTTCATTCCTGGGGAAGCGTTTTATAGCGCCGCGCTAGAACAGGACTCATCCCTCATCGAGAGCGGTATCGACCGAAAGGTAATCCTCGCAACGCCGACTACCCTGATTGCATTGCTGAAGACCGTGGCTTACGGCTGGCGACAGGAATCACTGGCCAATGACGCCCGTGAAATTGCAGCGCTCGGCCGCGATCTTTATGAACGGCTGGCCACCATGGCGGCCCATTGGAACAAAATGGGCAAGGGCCTATCCACGGCCATGGGAGCGTATAACGACGCAGTGGGTTCCTTGGAATCCAGGGTCCTCCCAGCGGCACGTAAATTTCGTGACTTGAATGTGGCCGCGGAAGGGAAGGAGATTGATGTGATTCATCAACTCGAAACCTTGCCGCGAACCCTCACTGCTGAAGAAATGGCCGCATTGCCGCCACCCTCTCAGGACTGAACCCGATGCGCTATCGAGGACCACTCATCGTCGCCGGCATGTCGATCATGGCGGCGGCATGCGGAGAGCCTCAGACTCGCACCCCGATTCATCACCTAGTGGTCGTGGTCGGTGAGAACGTTTCTTTTGATGCCCTTTACGGCACCTATCTACCCGCCACGGGTCAGCGCATAGACAACTTGCTCTCACGCGGCATCGTTGATCAAGATGGAACGCCGGGTCCTCGGTATTCCGACGCTGCTCAGCATCGCTATCACAACTCGGGCGGACGGTACTCGATTGATCTCACTCTCGAGGGAGCCTATGACAAGCTACCGGCGCCGTCACTGGTGGGTACCTACGACGCGGCAACGCTCGTATCGCAAGGCGATATTCCCGACCCGCGGTTCGCGACGCTAACGACGAATGGCCCGTATTCGATCACTCGATTTGCGCCATTCGGCCTAGATGCCGGCGTTGAAACCGGAGACCCCGTCCATCGCTTCTTTCAGATGTGGCAACAGACTGCGGGATCCAATCACGATCTACGCCGCTATGTGTGGGTCGCCACCACCGCCGGTCGTGGCGCAGATACCCCGGACGTCTCGGCGAAAAACCCCGGACAGGGGGGAGAAGTCATGGGTTTCCTCAATATGGCCGCCGGCGACGCCCCGTATTTTCGGCAACTGGCAGACCAATACGCGCTCAGTGACAATTATCACCAGTCACTGATGGGCGGAACGACCGCGAATTTCATTGCGCTGGCGACTGGAGATGTCGCTCGTTACGAGCGTAATGGCGACGTGGCCCCACCGCCGGCTCGACAGATCGAAAACCCGAATCCCCAACCGGGTAGCCGGAATTTCTATCGTCAGGACGGTACTCACGGCGGTAGCTATGTCCGCTGCGATCGCGATGACCCTGGTGCCGATGCGATTCGTGCGGTACTCCGGCGCAGCGGCATCGATCCGAACTGTGCGAGCAATACCTGGTACCTCGTCAACAACTACGATCCACCCTTTCTCCCGGACGGAACGGCCGTGCCGCTCTCGCCGCACGCCTCTGTCTACCCTCCCCAATCACTACCGGAGATCGGTAGTGCGCTGTCCGCGGGCCAAGTGGATTGGGCTTGGTTTACCGGTGGTCGCGATCAGGAGGATCTGCAAGGGGACCCCTTTTACGATAAGGCATTAGAACTGGCGAGAGCGAAAGCCCCGAATGCGAGCGAGCAGCAGCATCGCGCCGAGGCAACCCAGATCGCGATGAATCTGGTTTACAACAACAGCGGCGATCCGCTGGTATCGTTCCCGAAGATCATCCACGGACCCGATCGGGCCCGATTGAGAAACCTGAAGTCCTTCTATGCTCACCTAGACGACGGCAAGTTACCGGCAGTGAGTTTCGTCGTTCCAAAGAATATTGATAGTGGCCATCCTGGCTACTCGGCAACATCGCGATACGAAGCGTTTATCCGCGATTTATTGGCGAGGTTCGATCAGCATTCTGATCTTTGGGCGGACACGGCAATCCTGATCACTACCGACGAAGGTGGTGGCTCTTTCGACTCGGGATACATTCAGACGCTCGATTTTTTTGGAGATGGAACCCGGATACCTTTCCTCGTGATCTCACCTTATGCACGTAAGGGACATGTTGACCATGTTTATCAAGATCACGCATCCATCCTGAAGTTCATCGAATACAACTGGAATCTGCCGCCGCTGTCTACCCGAAGCCGTGACCGTTTGCCGAACCCGGTGACTGGGGACGACAACCCCTATCGGCCTATCAATAGTCCGGCGATCGGGGATTTGACCAGCCTTTTTGACTTCTCCAACCAGAATTGATCTAGCGATGTAGCCGTTGGGTTGCGATTCGAATTGAAACAACAACGCCGACGATCCCATAAACGGCTAGGAGCAGCAGACTCCAGCCCGGGTGCGGCATGTCGTCGCCAAAGACGAGACCACGCGAAAGTTGAGCTGCATGTGCCAACGGCAACACAAGTGCAATCTTTTGCACACTGAGAGGCAGCGACTGTAGCGGAAAGAAAACGCCCGAGAGGAACGACATCGGAGTCAGCACAAGCGTGAAATAGTACGCAAAGAAATCAAATCCCTTGGCGATCGTGGTCATGACCAACGCCAACCCTGCAACGCAAAGACCTAGCAAGAAAAGCACAGGCAACACAGCAAGCGGCCGGAATCCATGCGCAATATTAAAGGCGTACATGATGAGCAGAATGGCGCTACCCGAGAGTACCGCCTTGATTGCCGCCCACAGCCACTCTCCTAAAACAATATCAGCGACCGTCATCGGCGCGTGCAGGATACCTTCCCATGTGCGCTGCATCTTTAGGCGCGAAAATGCGGAATAGAGCGCTTCGGCTGTTGCGCTATTCAACGTGGAATAACACAACATACCCCCGGCCAAAAACTCAACATATGGGCGACCATTGACCGTGCCGACCAACGATCCGATCCCGAAACCGAAGCCGACCAAATAGAACAAGGGATCAGCAAGGTTCGTCGTGAGAGACGGGATCATGAGTTTTCGCCAAACAAGAAAGTTCCGTTCGACAATGTGTAGAAAGCGGAAATTCATGATTAATCTCGGATGTCCCGACCGGTCAACTTGATAAACACATCTTCGAGATTTGCGGCTCGTCGCATGGCACGGAGCCCTGTTTGATAGCCGATCGACGCGAGCAATGGTTCGGCACTCTGGGCGTAGCAAAATGCGGTTTCACCCGTCATCTCGAGGCGATCGACTAGCGGGCGCGCGGTCGTTTCCGCCCACCCCGCAATATCCTCGCCGTAGACCTCAACAACAACAGGCTCAATTAGTGTGTCGATGAGTACGCGCGGCGATCCTTCGACAATAATCTTCCCGGCATCCATGATGCACAGTCGATCACACAGTCTTTCCGCTTCATCCATGAAATGGGTCGTCAGAACCAATGTCTTGCCATCTTTTGTCAGACGCTTGAGTCCGTCCCACACCAGATGCCTTGCTTGCGGATCTAGACCGGTCGTCGGCTCATCCAAGAACAGCACATCGGGATCATTGATGAGTGCTCGTGCGATGGTTAATCGCCGCTTCATGCCGCCGGACAAGGTTTCAATTTTAGCTTTGGATCGATCCTGCAAGCCGGCCATCTCCAGTAACCTCGGTACGCGCGCACGCGCCTCAGCCTTACTGAATTCAAAGTAGCGAGCCCACATGAGGAGGTTTTCCTCGACCGTGAAGTCCGGATCCAAATTATCGAACTGTGGAACGACTCCGGCCCGATAACGCGCTGTCCTCGCCTGCCCCGGCACGTCGAGACCGCACAGCGTAATGTGCCCACCGTCCGGAACCGACAACCCCAGGCAGCAGCGCAGGGTGGTTGTTTTCCCTGCCCCATTCGGGCCTAGGATTCCAAAGCACTCGCCTGGCTCCACCGTAAAACTGATGCCGTCGACTACGATTCGATCGTCGTAACGTTTCGTGAGCGTGTCGACCGAGAGCATCGAGCTCATAGCAGCACTCGTTCGATGCCACCGGCGTTAGCGGAACGAACGTAGTCGGCCATCCACTCGGCGCCGAGACGATGTCGCGCGATTTCCACGACGATGTAATCCGCCTCCATACCTGTGACGTCACTGTAACGCGAGAGCCCTTGTAAGCAGGAGGGACAAGAGGTCAGCACTTTGACACCACCTTGATGCCCGGTCGCACGTACCTCGGAGAGACTGCTTTGCAAGGACGCTTCCTTCCGGTACCGAACTTGGGTCGCGATGTCGGGTCGGGTCACGGCAAACGTTCCCGCCTCTCCACAGCAGCGACCGCTCTTCTCGACCCTGCCGTTCACGTCGGCGTTCACCAGCGCGTTTACGGTCGCGAGTGGAGAGCCTTGTTTCATCGGGCTGTGACAAGGGTCGTGATAAACGTAACGTTGTCCCGTGACGCCCTCAATGCGCACACCCTTCTCAAGGAGGTACTCGTGGATATCGATGAGGCGGCAGCCAGGGAAAATCTTATCGAATTCGTAGCCGGACAATTGATCGAAACACGTTCCACAGCTGACCACCACCGTTCGAATATCGAGATAGTTCAACGTGTTGGCTACGCGGTGAAACAACACGCGATTATCCGTAATGATCTTCTCGGCTTTATCGACTTCACCCGCACCGCGTTGAGGGTAGCCGCAGCAAAGGTAACCGGGGGGGAGCACGGTCTGCACACCCACCGCCCAAAGCATCGCCTGCGTGGCAAGGCCGACCTGAGAAAACAGCCGCTCCGAGCCACACCCTG
>Ga0214201_1000120_pt1 | contig 33795 bp, 28 predicted proteins | sample TroBogEpilimnion_32_FD_153039 | JGI IMG/M metagenome (GOLD analysis project Ga0214201, IMG submission 153039) | Freshwater microbial communities from Trout Bog Lake, WI - 29MAY2009 epilimnion | ecosystem: Environmental > Aquatic > Freshwater > Lake > Epilimnion/Euphotic zone | place: Trout Bog...
AGCAGCGCGAGCAGGAGCGAGGTAAGGATCGTAAGCAACGACATCCATGCCAAATGCCTGCATGCGAGCAGCAACTAATTGGCCGATACGACCGAAGCCAACGATGCCGAGTGTCTTCTCGAAGATCTCAGCGCCGGTGTACTTTGAACGTGCCCACTTGCCATTGCGAAGTGCCGCATGTGCAGGTGAGACAAAGCGCGCAGATGCGAGCAAGAGTGTGATCGCAAGTTCGGCCGCTGAAACAATATTTGAAGTTGGTGCGTTAACGACCATGACACCGGCAGCAGTTGCTGCAGGAATCTCAACGTTATCGAGTCCAACACCAGCGCGGGCGATAACTTTCAAACCCTTCGCTGCTGCAATCGCTTCGGCATCCATCTTCGTTGCTGAGCGGATCAAGACGGCATCGACTCCAGCAGCGAGTGCTGCAAGAAGTTCACCGCGATCTGCACCATTGCAATGACGGACTTCAAAATCTGGACCAAGCGCCTCCATGGTGGCAGGACTTAGTTCTTCTGCAATTAAAACAACGGGTTTAGCCACGGGATGCATGACCTTCCTGGTAATCATCCTTGGTGTTGCCCTTAACCCATGACATCATCTTGCGAAGTTCGCGACCGACAGCTTCGATTGGATGAGTCTCACCCTTTGCGCGAAGTGCTTTGAACTCTGGTGCGCCAGCATCCTGATCATCGATGAAGCGCTTCGCGAATGTTCCATTCTGAATATCAGCGAGAACAGCCTTCATATTCTCCTTCACGCTTGGATCGATAACGCGTGGGCCTGAGACATAATCGCCGTATTCAGCGGTATCTGATACTGACCAACGCTGCTTTGCGATTCCACCCTCGTACATGAGGTCGACGATGAGCTTGAGTTCGTGCAAGCACTCGAAGTAGGCGACTTCTGGCTGGTAACCAGCTTCGATCAAAGTTTCAAAGCCATACTGAACGAGCTGTGATGCGCCACCACAGAGAACTGACTGCTCGCCGAAGAGATCGGTCTCGCACTCTTCTGTAAAGGTTGTGAGGATACCGCCGGCACGAAGTCCGCCGATCGCCTTTGCATAAGAGAGTGTCAACGGCCAGGCATTACCTGTTGCATCTTGTTCGACAGCAACGAGTACTGGAACACCACGACCAGCTGAGTATTCGCGACGAACGAGGTGTCCTGGGCCCTTTGGTGCAACCATCGCAACATCGATATTTGCTTCTGGCTTGATGTAACCGAAACGGATGTTAAATCCATGTCCGAAGAAGAGCGCTGAACCTGGCTTGAGGTTTGGCTTAATGGAGTCGTTGTAGATGTGGCGCTGGACGTGATCTGGCGCAAGGAGCATGACAACATCTGACTCTTTGACTGCATCTGCAACTGAGAGAACGCGAAGGCCTTCTGCCTCAGCCTTTGCCTTTGATGCTGAACCATCAGCGAGACCGATGCGAACATCGACGCCACTGTCACGAAGGCTTAGTGCGTGTGCATGGCCCTGTGAGCCGTAGCCAATGACAGCAACCTTCTTCCCCTGGATGATCGAGAGGTCTGCATCTTCATCATGATATTGAGTTGCCACTTGGTGTTGCCTTCCTTTAGGTGAATCGATCGATTAATTGAACTTCTCAGTGATACGTAGCCCGCGCTCCATTGCGACAAGCCCCGATTGGACTAATTCCTTAATGCCGTAAGGCTCAAGTACTCGTAAGAGCGCCTGAATCTTCTCGGCATTTCCGGTTGCTTCGATTGTGACCGCATCTTGTGCGACATCGACGACCTTGGCACGGAATAACTGAACGGTTTCAAGGACTTGAGAGCGGTTCTCAGGGGTCGTTGATACCTTTACGAGCAAGAGCTCGCGCTGAACTGAGGTCATAGGATCTAACTCAGTAATCGAAATAACGTTGATCAACTTATCGAGTTGGGCGATGACCTGATCGAGGGCATGGCCTTCTACATCGATAACAATCGTCATGCGTGAGATATCTGGGTTCTCGGTTGGACCAACAGCGAGTGAGTCGATGTTGTAACCACGACGAGAGAAGAGCGAGGCGATACGTGCCAAGACGCCTGGGCTATTTTCAACGAGAACTGAGAGCGTATGTGTCTGTGACATTAGAGCTCCTGCGAATCCCAGACCGGCGCCATAGAGCGCGCGACTGTAATCAAGTCATTCGACGCACCAGCAGCGACCATTGGCCAGACCATGGCATCGCGGTGAACCGAGAAATCGATAACTACTGGACGATCATTGATGACCATCGCTTCATTGATGACGCGATCGACATCTTCCTTGCGCTCGGCACGAAGGCCGACGCAACCCATCGCTTCACCCAACTTGGCAAAGTCAGGAATGCGCTTTGAGTGGAGTTCGGTATTTGAGTAGCGCTGGTTATAGAAGAGTGTCTGCCATTGGCGAACCATGCCAAGGGATTCATTGTTGATGATCGCAACCTTGATCGGAATATTGTTGAGTGCACAAGTAACGAGCTCTTGGTTTGTCATCTGGAAGCAACCATCGCCATCAATCGCCCATACGACTTTATCTGGAGCGCCGACCTTCGCGCCCATTGCTGCAGGAACTGCATAACCCATAGTTCCTAAGCCACCAGAGTTAAGCCAGGTACGTGGCTTCTCGTAATTAATAAATTGTGAAGACCACATCTGATGTTGACCAACACCTGCGGTATAGATCGCATCAGGACCGGCGATCTGACCAAGACGTTGGATCACATATTGTGGTGAGAGCGAACCATCTTCAGGTTCATCAAAGCCGAGTGGGAATTGTGTGCGCCATTCATTGACGGTCTTCCACCAACCAGTGAGATCTGGCTTGCCCTTTGCAAAGGCGGCCTTTACCTCTGGAAGTAAGCCATTGATGCTGTTCTTGAGATCACCGAGGAGTGCGACATCGACCTTGCGGTTCTTGCCGATCTCAGCTGGGTCAATATCAGCATGAATAACCTTCGCATTTGGTGCAAAGGTCGAGAGCTTCCCAGTAACGCGATCGTCAAAACGTGCGCCCAATGTGATGAGTAGGTCTGACTTCTGAAGCGCAGTTACTGCCGCAACAGTTCCGTGCATGCCTGGCATGCCGAGATGTTGTGGGTGGCTATCTGGGAATGATCCAAGTGCCATCAGCGTCGTGACCACTGGTGCGCCAGTGAGTTCGGCAAGGAGCATCAACTCTTTATATGCATTGGACTTGATGACGCCGCCACCAACATAAAGAACAGGTGCGCTCGATTGTGCAATCAGCGCCGCAGCATCGCGAAGTGCATCTGCAGCTGGGTGCATCACTGGCTTGTAACCAGCAAGGTTGATCGTGCTTGGGTAATCAAAGGTGGTGTTGAGCTGCAACGCATCCTTGGCGATATCGACTAAGACCGCACCTGGACGACCTGACTCAGCAATGTGGAAGGCCTCGGCGATTGCGCGTGCAATATCTTTTGGATCAGTGACTAAGAAATTGTGCTTAGTGACGGGCATAGTGATGCCGCGGATATCTGCCTCTTGGAAGGCGTCGGTTCCGATTGCACCTGAAGAGACTTGACCGGTGATAGCAACGACTGGGACTGAGTCCATCTGTGCATCGGCAAGTGGTGTAACAAGGTTGGTTGCACCAGGTCCTGATGTTGCGATGCAGACGCCGACTCGACCAGTAGCTTGCGCATAACCTGTGGCAGCGTGACCTGCACCTTGTTCGTGGCGAACCAAGATGTGGCGGATCTTTGAATCAAAGATTGGGTCGTATGCAGGAAGGATCGCACCGCCTGGGATACCGAACATGACATCCACGCCTGCGCGCTCCAAAGATTTCACGAGGGCCTGTGCCCCTGTCATCTCTTCACTCATATTCATCTCCTTCCGCTGGTCTCAATCGGTTTACATTCTGGGTAAATGAGAAACCCCTCAGTTTTTCCACTGAGGGGTAGCGCACGTTCTAGTCGGACTAGATCGCGCGCTCTCGAATCACCACTGATGATGTCATGTGCTAATTCTCGCCGACCGATAAGAGGTAGTCAACCCCTGAGATCCACATCTCATTATTTGAGAGGCAGCCCCGAGGCAGAACTGGGATCAGCTAGTAACCGCTCCCTGTGAAGCGCTTCCGACGACCTTTGAATACTTCGCGAGAACACCGCGCTTGTACTTATGAGGAATTGGTGAGAAATCCTTACGGCGTTCGGCCATCGTCGCCTCATCGACCAAGAGATCGAGAGTGCGGGCAGTGATATCAATACGGACGATATCGCCATCTCGAACGAATGCGATTGGTCCCCCATCAACTGCTTCTGGTGCAACGTGTCCAACGCAGAGTCCAGTTGATCCACCGGAGAAGCGACCGTCAGTGAGGAGCAAGGTTGACTTACCAAGTCCTGCACCCTTGATCGCACCGGTAATCATCAACATCTCGCGCATGCCAGGTCCACCCTTTGGACCTTCATAACGAATCACGATGACATCGCCAGCTTGGATCGTTCCATTTTCAAGTGCAGCCATCGCAGCTTGTTCGCGTTCAAAGACGCGAGCTGGTCCTTCAAATTTATCTACATCGACACCAGCGGTCTTACAGACTGCACCTTCTGGTGCAAGTGATCCACCAAGAATTGTGATACCGCCACCGGCAGAGAGTGGACTCTTAATCGCATGGAGCACATCACCATCTGGATCAAGTGGTGTGAGTTCAGCAAGGTTCTCTGCCATGGTCTTACCTGTGACTGTGAGGCAATCACCGTGCAAGAAACCAGCATCAAGAAGTGCGCGAAGCACTACTGGGATTCCGCCAACGCGATCGATATCGGTCATGACGTACTTACCAAATGGCTTCAAATCTCCGAGCAGCGGCGTGCGCTCACTAATGCGCTGGAAATCTGCGAGTGTGAGTTCTACTTCTGCCTCATTAGCGATTGCTAAGAGGTGGAGAACGGCATTCGTTGAACCACCGAGTGCCATCACAACAGTGATCGCATTCTCAAAGGCCTTCTTCGTCAAAATATCGCGGGTCGTAATTCCCTGACGGATGAGCTCAACGACAGCTGCGCCAGCCTTTACTGCGTAATCATCGCGGCGGCGATCAACTGCTGCTGGAGATGCTGATCCTGGCAAAGAGAGGCCAATCGCTTCGCCGACCGCTGCCATCGTATTTGCGGTGTACATACCGCCGCAGGCACCTTCGCCTGGGCAGATCGCGCGTTCAATCTCATCGACCTTCTCTTGGCTGATAAGCCCACGTGCACATGCACCAACTGCTTCAAAGGCATCGATGATGGTGACATCGCGACCATCTACTTGGCCGGCAAGTGTTGATCCCGCATAAACAAAGACGCTCGCAACATCGATACGTGCTGCGGCCATCATCATTCCAGGCAGCGACTTATCGCAACCTGCAAATGTGACCATGCCATCAAGGCGTTCGGCCTGCATCACTGTCTCGACTGAATCAGCAATGACTTCGCGTGAGACGAGTGAGAAGTGCATGCCTTCGTGGCCCATCGAGATTCCATCAGAGACTGAGATGGTTCCGAATTGCATTGGGAATCCACCAGCATCGATGACGCCCTTACGTGATGCCTTGGCAAGGCGATCGAGTGAGAGGTTGCATGGAGTGATCTCATTCCATGATGATGCGATACCGATCTGTGGCTTCCTAAAATCTTCATCCTTCATGCCGACTGCACGGAGCATGCCACGAGCTGGTGCACGTTCTAGCCCATCAGTGACTAAGCCCGAGCGGGGCTTCATTGGATTAATTGGGTTCTTCTCGTCAGACATGATTACCCCTGTCCTAGATGCTTTAACAACAAATCTTTCACCTTCGCGGCATCGGCTTGGCCACCAGTCGCCTTCATGACGGCACCGATAAGAGCACCTGCTGCTGGAACATTTCCAGAGCGGACGCGTTCGGCGGTCTCAGGTTGTGCAGCAATCGCAGCTTCAATCGCAACCATGAGCGCAGAGTCATCGGAGACCACCTTGAGGCCGCGCTTCTCGATGACATCACGTGGAGTGCCTTCACCGTTAATAACTCCTTCAACAACTTGGCGAGCAAGTTTGTCGGTGAGTTCACCAGATGCAATCAGGGCAATGATTTCAGCGACTTCAGATGGCTGGATCAAAGAGGTTGGAGCAACAGCCTTCTCGTTAGCAAGCCGTGAGATCTCACCAAGCCACCAACTACGAGCCTTCGTTGGTTCGGCGCCTAGGGTCACGGTCTCTTCGACTGTATCTAAGAGTTCGGCATTAACCATCGATGCCATCTCTTTATCTGGGACTGCCCATGCCTCTTGCAGCTTCTTACGACGAATCGATGGCTTCTCTGGGAGCGCTGCCTTCAACTCTTCGACCCATACAGGATCAGCGACGATAGGAAGGAGATCTGGTTCTGGGAAGTAACGGTAATCCTCGGCCTGCTCCTTTGAGCGACCAGAACGAGTCTCACCAGATTCTTCTTGGAAGTGACGAGTCTCTTGAATGATCCGCTCTCCAGCTTGGAGGCGATTTGCTTGGCGAATAATTTCACCGCGGACTGCGCGCTCTACCGAACGAAGCGAGTTCACATTCTTCGTCTCAGAGCGAGTTCCGAGTACACCAGTACCGCGAGGTGAGATCGAGACGTTCGCATCGCAACGAAGTGATCCTTGTTCCATCTTCACATCAGATACGCCGAGTGAGCGGAGGATGTCGCGGAGTTCGGCCACATAGGCACGAGCAACTTCAGGTGCGTACTTCTCTGTACCTGGAATCATTCGGGTCACGATTTCAACGAGTGGAATACCTGCACGGTTGTAGTCGAGCAATGAGTGTTCAGCACCATGGATACGACCAGTTGCGCCACCAACGTGAAGTGACTTACCGGTGTCCTCTTCCATGTGAACGCGCTCGATCTCAACACGGAAAACCTTTGGGCCTTCTTCAGTATCGATCGTGACATCGAGAAAACCATTGACGCAGATTGGCTCGTCATATTGCGAGGTCTGGAAGTTCTTTGGCATATCTGGATAGAAATAATTCTTACGAGCGAAGCGGCTAAATGGCGTAATAGAGCAGTTCAGCGCAAGGCCGATACGGATAGAAGACTCAATCGCCTTCGCATTCACGACCGGAAGTGAGCCTGGCAACCCTAAGCAGACTGGGCAGGTCTGGGTATTTGGCTCTGCGCCAAACTCAGTCGCACAACCGCAGAACATCTTCGAATTCGTATTGAGTTCCACGTGGACTTCAAGGCCAAGTGTTGGTTCATAGAGATCGATCGCTTGATCGTAATTAAGCGCCATTACTTCACCGCCAACTCAGGAGCAGATGCATAAAGTGGCTTGCCCCACTTGGACTGCAACGCAGCTTCAAGGGTTCCGCCAACCTGGTACATCAATTCATCTTTAAGAGCGGGTGACATGATCTGGAATCCAACTGGGAGTCCATCTTCAGGTGCCAAGCCACATGGCAAGCTCATGCCGCCGATACCAGCGAGGTTGATTGGAATAGTTGCAACGTCATTGAGATACATCGCGAGTGGATCATCGCTCTTCTCGCCGATCTTGAATGCAGTGGTTGGACAAGTTGGTGAGACTAATACATCAACCTTCGCGAATGCAGCTTCGTAATCGCGCTTGATCAAAGTACGTACCTTCTGCGCTGATCCGTAGTAAGCATCGTAATAACCAGAAGAGAGTGCATAGGTTCCGAGAATGATGCGGCGCTTCACTTCTTTACCGAAGCCAACTTCGCGGGTCATATTCATGACCTCTTCTGCACTACGAGATCCATCATCACCGATGCGGATGCCGTATCGCATCGAGTCAAAGCGAGCTAAGTTCGATGAGGTCTCAGATGGTGCGATTAAGTAATAAGCAGCGAGCGCATATTCAAAGCTTGGGGTCGAGACTTCAACGATCTCAGCGCCTGCAGCAACGAGTGCTTCTAACGCTTCATTGAAGCGAGTAAGAACACCAGCCTGGTAACCATCACCAGAGAGCTCTTTCACAACGCCGATCTTCATACCCTTGATATCAAGCTTCTTCGCCGCTTCGACCATCTTGCCGACTGGAGCGTTGATAGAAGTTGAATCCTTTGGGTCATAGCCAGCAATAACTTCATGGAGCATTGCAGTGTCGAGCACGGTACGAGCGCATGGGCCTGCTTGATCAAGGCTGGATGAGAATGCGACGAGTCCATAGCGAGAGACTGCGCCATATGTTGGCTTTACTCCGACTGTCCCGGTGACAGCGGCTGGTTGGCGGATAGATCCACCAGTATCTGTGCCGATAGCCAGTGGTGCTTCAAAGGCGGCGAGTGCAGCAGAAGATCCGCCACCTGATCCACCAGGAATACGTGAGAGGTCCCATGGGTTATGGGTTGGTCCATACGCTGAATTCTCAGTTGATGAACCCATTGCGAACTCATCCATATTGGTCTTGCCGAGGATGACGACGCCGGCCTTCTTCAGGTTAGTGACGACAGTTGAGTCATATGGTGGACGCCAGCCTTCGAGCATCTTCGAACCACATGTGGTTGGGACGCCCTTCTGGGTCAAGACATCTTTGAGAGCAAGTGGCACACCAGCAAGTGGGTGAACCTTCTCCCCTGCCTTACGTGATGCATCAACGGCGCTCGCTTGAGCAAGTGCGCCTTCGCGATCGATATGAAGAAAGGCATGAACATCGCCATCTACTGCTGCAATGCGATCAAAGTGAGCATTCGCAAGTTCAACTGCAGTAACAGAACCGCTGGCAAGATCGGCTGACATCTGTGCCGCAGTCTGATGAATAATCTGCTCGCTCACTCTTCACCTAAAATCTGTGGGACTTTAAAGCGATCTTCTTCTCGTGCTGGTGCACCAGAGAGCGCTTCTTCGGGAGTGAGACTTGGGACTACAACATCGGGGCGCATTACATTCTGCATCGCGATCGCATGGGATGTTGGTGGAATATCGGCACCTGCGACGCCCTGAACTCGAGATACTGATTCAAGGATCAGATCCATTTCAGAGGCGAGATGATCTAGTTCGGCATCGGTCATTTCGATGCGAGCTAGTCGCGCTAAATGCGCTACTTCTTCTCGTGAGATAGCGGCCATTCGGCAATCTTATCTGATCTGGCCAGTGCCCCGAACAATCCAGGTTGTGGTCGTCATCTGCTCGAGACCCATTGGGCCGCGGGCATGAAGCTTCTGATTGGAGATCCCGATCTCAGCGCCAAAGCCCATCTGCTCGCCATCGGTAAAGCGCGTTGAAGCATTGACCATTACCGCTGCGCAATCAGAGAGCGCAATGAACTGATCGGCATGCTCGCTATTTTCAGTCACGATCGCCTCGGTGTGATTGGTGCCGTACTTCTGAATGTGGTCGGCAGCAGCCACTACATCCTTCACAATTCCAACATTCATCTCGAGATCGTTGTACTCAGTGGACCAATTCTCTTCCGTTGCAGCAGAGACTGCGACGCCTTGCGCGGCAGCGATTGCTTGGGTAGCGGCATCAGCATGAATCACAACACCATGGGATGCGAGTGCAGCGAGAGCGGTTGGCATAAAGGTTGCAGCAACAGCCTCGTGAACCAAAAGCGTCTCGGCGGCATTGCAGACACTTGGTCGATGTGTCTTTGAATTAATGAGAATTGGCAGCGCCTTATCGAGATCGGCAGCATCATCTACATAAACGTGGCAGACACCAGCACCTGTCTCGATGGTTGGAACTGTTGCTTCATCGACGACCATACGAATAAGTGATGCGCTCCCCCGTGGAATAACAAGATCAACTTCACCGCGAGCATGAAGCAACGCAGTCACAGTTGAGCGATCGCTATCTGGGATATTCTGAATTACATCTGGCGAGATAGTGGTCGTTGCTAATACTTCACGCATGATCTCAACGAGTACTGAATTACTTGAGGTTGCCGATGAGGATCCGCGAAGCAGTGCACTGTTGCCAGATTTGAGCAGAATTGCAGCTGCATCAACTGTGACATTTGGTCTCGCTTCATAGACCATGCCAACAACACCAAATGGCACAGATTTTTGAGTGAGCTCGAGGCCATTAGGAAGTGTTCGGGCGTTGATCGTGCGACCAAGAGGATTAGCAAGCGCAGCTACCTGACGGGCGCCATCGGCCATTCCTTGGATACGAGCAGCGGTAAGTAAGAGGCGATCCTTCATTGATGTCGCCATATTGGTCTCATCAGCGCGCTTCATATCTTCAGCGTTCGCCGCGATGATGCGATCGGTATTGGCTACAAGGGCATCCGCGATCTGGTTCAGTGCAGCGGTGCGCTGGGCATCGCTAGCGGCTACCAAAGTACGGTTCGCTAGGCGTGCGCGCTCGGCGGCACTTGAAATAATCTGGGCTGCATCCACTATCTAAGCCTACGGGCAATTAGCATCTGCTCATGCGCCTTTTATGGAAGATCCTGCGAAATACCCTTATCGGTCTCGTTATCTTTGCTGTGGCTCTTACCGGCTTCTTCAAAGTCGTCCACTATCCAAACCCAATTGCTGCGATCAAACTCGGCTTGGCCCCAGCATCGAAGACTCCGACCTTACTTCCATGGCATGTCGTGGCTCCATCGACCAATCCGATCACTCTTCCAACGTCAACTGAGGCGATGCCTACGACGATCGAATGGTCGGGCAAAACCATCACCTGGCAGCAGTTCTTGGATACTTCTAATACCAATGCCTTCTTAGTGATTCGCAATGGCGTGCTCACCTACGAGTACTACAACGCTAAGAAGGGCATCACGGCTACGACTCAACTTCCTTCATACTCAGTCGCAAAGACAATGACATCAATCATTGCCGGCCAGCTGATCGCCCAAGGAAAACTCAAGGAGAGCGATAAGTTCGTCGATTACTTCCCCGAGTACAAGACCGGCACCTCCTTTGATCAGGTAACAGTCCAATCACTACTCGATATGCAGAGTGGCGTTGGAGTTTCAGATAACTACCCAACTGGGCCACAAGGGTGGGGTGTTGCCATTGCACAGATGTATGCGACAACAGATATGAACTGGTTCATCAAGAACAATCGAAAGATGGCCTTCGCTCCGGATAGCAAGGCGCTCTATCGCAGCGTCGATCCTCAACTGCTCGGAATGATTATTCATCGCATCACCGGGATGCGTATTGCAGATTACTTCAGCAAGAATGTCTGGCAGCCAGTAGGCGCAGCAACGGCCGCAACCTGGAATGTCGATCACGTCGGTGGAATCGAAAAGACCTTCTGCTGCTTCAATGCCAGCGCACGCGATTATGCAAAGGTCGGTTTGATGTTGCTCAATAACGGCAATACCGCCGCATCTCATATCGTCTCTGCAGATTGGCTCAAGCGCTTGAGCACTCCTGTTGTGAAGTTGGATAATGGCTGGGGCTACAGCGCTTATATGTGGCACCCATACCCTGGCATCAACATGATGCTTGGATTACACGGCCAATTCGTCTTCATGAACCCAGCGACAAAAACTGTGATTGTGAAGCTCAGCGATAACCCAACTGGCAATGACCCTGATGTTGCTGAAGCCCGGGTGCTCTACCAGTTGTCGCAGAAGTAGTTATACGAGGTTGGCGTCAACCCGTCACGACTTCTTCTTATATCCCGATGGGCAAGCGGGGTTCACAGCAGTTACCTTCTTCGTCAACTTTCCTTTAACACATGTGATAGTGATCATCTTCTTCGTTGGGTTCGGTTGAGCAGCTGGGCTCTTCACAGTTTGCTGGCTCGAAGGTGTTGGTGAACTCTGCGGGCTAGTCGAACTTTGCGGCGTTGGTGCAGGGGGAGGATTTGAAGGAGTTGGTGGAGTTGGTGGAGTTGGTGGAGTTGGAGCAGTGGTCGGGTTTGAAGGTGTCGAAGGATTTTGACCTACTGCTGGATTTTGAGGAGTTGGTGGGGTTGGTGGCGTAGGGGGATTTCCATTCCCTCCGATATTTGGATGGGTGTTTGAACAGGCAGGACAGAGGATTCCAGGGTTGTTAACGGCGAGGCTAGGACTTGCAATAGTCGTAAGATTGCTCTGGCTCCAAATAGAAGAAGTAATCACCGGCGTGAATGATGTCAGAGCCTCTAAACCAGTAGAACTAACCGATCGATTAATCACTGATCCACTTGGCAGATCCTTAGATGTGAAGATCCAATTTTGCCCAGAGGTTTGATCATGAAAACCAGCTGGTACTCCTCCAGCATTTGAGGATATAACTCCTGCGGAGGTGTAACTCGATTCGAGTGAATCAGCATAGAAAGCTTCCGTACTTGGCCCTTCAGAGACCAATAAGACCCATTTAGTTCCATTAAAGAAAATATCTGGGTCCGAGAAAGTCTGAGGAGGAGTTAAACTTTTTGAAGTGGCAAGACCTTTATCTTTGAATATCGTTCCTCCCGAGTCCGCTTTCTCCTCGGCGTATCGGATTTCTCGGACACAACTGGACTGAGATCCGCAACTAGCTGGATCGCCACCAGCTTGGCTAGGAAGATAGAAGAGAACGAGACGGCCATCCTGTACCTGTGCGATCGAAGGGTCCGCAAATCCGCCAGGCTCGAAACCAGCTGGAGGCGTATCGAGTGAGGATCTGCCAGCATCATGCACAACACCAGTTTGGACATCAATAGTCCGAAGATCACTCAAGGCGTTATAGATGTAGATCGTATTAGCGCGCCGAAAAACAGTTGGCACCGAACCAGGGTAAGGCTGCCAGCCTGGGACAATGGAAAAATTGAGACCATCATTTGATTGAGCCAAGAACACTTTATGGTTTTGGGGAGATTGGCACCCCGTAGAGCAGCCATGGAATACCATCAAATACTTCATAGTTGGTGGCGTGATTGTGAAATCTGGATCATTAGCTCGTGCTGGGCTAGCACAGAAACTCAACATGAGCAGGAAGATGGCTGAAAAAAACTTCACATTCTTCATCTGAATCTCACCCTTAGGCGCTTTTCCGGAGCCGAAGACGTTTTGGGAATCGCTCACGACTCCGATTAGCGATCCTGAGAAAAATATTAATTTTTCATTTTTTCATTGTCAATGCCCTTTGCGGCACTTCTTCGAGATTAAATAAGTACGAGGTCGTCGCGGTGAACGAGTTCGCGCTCGTATTCCGCGCCTAACTCTGCCGCTAACTCTTTGGTGGATCGACCGAGCATCCGTGGAATTTCTGTCGAATCAAAGGCGACTAAGCCCCGTGCAATAACGACGCCCTTATCTGAGATGAGTTCGACTGTATCCCCTGATAAGAATTCACCTTCTACTGCGGTAACTCCTGCTGGTAATAGTGAGACGCCGCGTTCTTTGATCGCAATGGTTGCTCCGTGATCCAAGATCAGACGACCATGTGGAGTTGCAGCATGAGCGAGCCAGAGCAGGCGCGATGGGCGCTTATCGTGAACGGCGTGGAAGATCGTTCCTTTATCGCTACCTGCGAGTGCTTCGGGGAGTTCGGCAAGAGTAGTGAGTAACATTGCGACTCCTGCGCCTGTTGCAATACGAGCAGCTTCAATCTTTGTCACCATACCGCCGGTTCCAACGCCAGATGATCCGACGCCACCGATTTCAATATCGCCGATCACGCTGACATCTTTCACTTCAGAGATCCGCTTCGCATTGGCGTGTGTCGGTGGTGCGTCATAGAGGCCATCGATATCAGTGACTAATACGAGGAGATCGGCATTAACTAAGTGAGCGACAAGGGCTGCGAGGCGATCGTTATCGCCAAAGCGAATCTCTTGGACTCCGACTGAATCGTTCTCATTGATGATCGGGGTGACATCGAGCTGAAGGAGTTTGAGAAGTGTGCGCTGGGCGTTCTGATAATGCGATCGGCGGACGACATCATCGATCGTAAGAAGTACTTGAGATGAGAGCAGGTCATGGCGAGAGAACGATCGGTTGTAATCAGCGATCAAGCGACCTTGTCCGACAGATGCTGCGGCTTGCTGGCTCGCTAGATCCTTTGGACGAGCGGTAAGTCCGAGTGGGGCTAGCCCTGCGGCGATTGCGCCAGATGAAACGAGGACGACCTCTTTGCCGGCAGCACGAAGCGTGGCGACGATATCAACAAGTGAATCAACGGCTTCCGAGTTAAGACCCGCACCAGCTGACCCTGTAAGAGTTGATGAACCCACCTTGATGACGATGCGCTTAGCGCTTTGAACATCGATGCGATTCATTCTTACTCCTCGACCACCGGGGTCTTAGGGTTTGCAACGTTGTACTCCCATTGCATAGAGATCTCATCATCATTGAGCTGATCAACAGCATCTTCGACGTAACGACCAGCCCATGGAGATTCCAGACGGCGATCGGTACCCCGAGCACCAGCCAAGAGTTCGGCGCCAGCTTCAATAGATGGTTCCCAATCAAAGATCACAGCTTCATCGCCATAACCGATTCGGACTTCATCCTTCGCCTTTGCACCCTTCTTAAAGAGTTCCTTCTCAACGCCAAGTGCAGCAAGGCGATCAGCGAGATAACCGACTGCTTCTGGGTTATTGAAATCTGTCTGACGGACGAAGCGAAGTGGCTTCTCACCGTGAACGCTAAATGAACCATCATCGTTAGCGATCACCTTAAAGCCAGCATCGTTCACTGCAGTAGGGCGCAAGACGATACGAGTCTTCTCTTCCTTCACTGCATTCTTACGTGCTTCTTGGATGATGCGCGCCATGCCATACATGAACTCAGTGAGACCCATGTGAGCAGCAGCCGAGATCTGGAAGACTTCATAACCGCGTGCTTCAAAGAGTGGTTGGACCATATCCGCCATCGCCTTGCCATCAGGTAGATCGATCTTGTTAAGCGCGATGATGCGTGGCCGCTCTGATAGACCGTTTCCATACTCTGCGAGTTCGGCTTCGATGATGTCGAAATCCTTAACTGGATCGCGATCAGTTTCAAGTGTTCCGCAATCCAAGACTTGTACTAACGCTTCGCAACGCTCGACGTGACGTAAGAATTCAAGACCAAGGCCCTTGCCTTGTGATGCGCCAGGAATCAAACCAGGTACGTCAGCGACTGTGAATCGAGTATCGCCGGCTTGGACAACGCCTAAGTTAGGAACGAGTGTGGTGAATGGATAATCAGCGATCTTTGGACGAGCTGCCGAGATCGATGCGATGAGAGATGACTTACCAGCGCTTGGGAAACCAATGAGGCCGATATCTGCCACTGACTTTAATTCAAGAATAAGTGTGCGCTCTTCGCCAGGTTCTCCGCGAAGTGCGAATCCTGGTGCGCGGCGCTTTGAAGATGAGAGCGCTGCGTTTCCGAGTCCGCCCTTACCGCCTTGTGCTGCAACAAAACGAGTTCCTTGGCCAACGAGATCGGCGAGAGTATTGCCAGCAAGATCTTTTACGACAGTTCCGTTCGGAACCTTGAGGATCATGTCACCACCGTTACCGCCATTGCAGTAATCGCCATAACCTGGACGACCGCCAGTTGCTTTGCGATGTGGTGAGTGGTGGAAATCTAAGAGCGTTGTAACATCAGTATCGACGACGAGAAGGATGTCGCCACCACGTCCGCCATTACCGCCATCTGGTCCGCCAAGTGGCACGAACTTTTCGCGGTGAATCGAGACGCAACCATCGCCACCTGATCCAGCAGAGGCATTGAGCGTTACGCGATCAACAAATGAAGCCATCTCTTGCCTCTCCCTTCTTGAACGTATCTAGTCACTCTTGGCAATAAAAAAGCGGGCCCGCAGAGCGCGGACCCGCTGAATAACAATCCGCTTATTAGGCGACAGGAACTGGAACGATGTTAACGACCTTGCGACCGCGAGCCTTACCGAACTCAACGACACCAGCTGACAATGCGAACAAGGTGTCATCCTTGCCGATACCAACCTGTGCTCCTGGGTGGAAGACGGTTCCGCGCTGACGGACGAGAATCTCGCCTGCCTTTACAACCTGTCCGCCGAAACGCTTAATACCGAGGTACTGCGCATTTGAGTCGCGACCATTTCGTGTGGAGGAGACACCCTTTTTACTTGCCATTTCGCACCTACTCTCTATATCTCGCTAAAAAATTACTTGCTAATCGCGGTGATCTTCACGCGCGTAAGCTGGGAACGGAAACCTTGACGACGGCGGTAGCCGGTCTTGTTCTTGTAACGGAGGATGTCGATCTTTGGACCCTTGGTCTCTTCAAGAATTTCGCCTGCAACTTTTACGCCAGCGAGAGTCTTTGGATCGGTTGTGACATTTGCGCCTTCAACGAGAAGAAGTGCTGGGAAAGATACCGATGCGCCTACTTTGGCATTGATACGATCGACAGTAATGGTGTCGCCGACGGCAACCTTCTCTTGACGGCCGCCTGCTTTAACAATCGCGTACACAGTGACACCTTCCTACAGTTCATTCGAGCGACCCCGTCTGGGGCCTATGTGACGAGCACCGAGCTTCACTCGGGCAGAGGGTAAGGGTACGGATTAGCGACCCTTGAGGTCAAACCGGCTAGATCCTGCTAGATCTGGCCCATTTGGCCGTAATTCTGCTTAATTCTTCTTTATTCAGGCGTGATGATCCCAGTGCTGACCGCCCGGCGGCGACGTCGAGCAGGCTTGCCCGAATCACTTGTTGGGGCTGCTGGCTCAGAGGCTGCTTCATCAGAAGCGGCTGGGGCTACAGGCTCTGCAGCAGGCACTTCAGCATCTTCCTCGTCGTCATAGCTCTGTGGGACATAACGCTGATCCATATCCTTATCTAGCGCAGTCTTCTTCACTGGCTCGGAGTGGATGTGAATTCCGCGGCCGCCACATGATTCGCAGGTAGTTGAGAAGGCTTCAATGAGGCCCTGACCAACGCGCTTACGAGTCATCTGAACAAGTCCGAGTGAGGTCACTTCAGCGACCTGATGCTTGGTGCGATCGCGACCAAGGCATTCAACTAAGCGACGCAGGACTGCATCACGGTTAGATTCAAGTGCCATATCGATGAAGTCGATAACGATAATTCCACCCATATCGCGCAAGCGAAGTTGGCGAGCAATCTCTTCTGCGGCTTCGATATTGTTCTTCGTGACAGTCTCTTCGAGATTTCCGCCCTTACCGATGAACTTACCTGTGTTCACATCGATAACGATCATCGCTTCAGTGCGATCGATAACAAGTGATCCACCAGATGGTAGATAAACCTTGCGATCAAATGCCTTAGCGAGTTGTTCTTCGATGCGGTGTTCTGCGAACATATCGCGAGAACCAGTCCACTTTTCAATCTTGGCAGTGAGCTCTGGTGCAATATGGCCGAGATAATTATTGATGTCATCCCATGCTGTTCCGCCTTGGACAACTAGCTTCTGGAAATCTTCATTGAAGATATCGCGAATAACGCGAACGGTGAGATCTGGTTCGCTATAGAGAAGTGATGGTGCAGATGTTGAAGGATTCTCCGCCTGCTCCTGAATATCTTCCCATTGTGTCTTCAAACGCAATACATCGCGCTCGAGCTCTTCTTCGCTCGCGCCTTCAGATGCAGTACGGACAATGACGCCTGCCTCTTCTGGAATCAGATTCTTCAAGATTGATTTCAAACGACTGCGCTCTTGATCAGGTAGGCGACGGCTAATGCCGCTCATGCCACCACCAGGAACATAGACGAGGTAACGACCTGGCAAGCTGATCTGGCTTGTAAGGCGTGCACCCTTCTGTCCGATCGGATCCTTGGTGACCTGTACTAATACTGATTGGCCGGTCTTTAGAACGTGTTCGATCTTGCGAGGCGCGCTATCGCTGAGCCCGGCAGCATCCCAGTTCACTTCACCTGCATAAAGCACTGCGTTACGGCCCTTGCCGATATCGACGAAGGCAGCTTCCATCGAAGGCAGAACGTTCTGAACGCGGCCTAGATAGACGTTGCCGACATACGAAATATTTGAATTTCGGTTGACGTAGTGCTCGACCATAATCTTGTCTTCAAGGACTGCGATCTGTGTGCGGTCACCAACTTGGCGAACCAACATCTGACGATCTACAGATTCACGGCGTGCAAGGAACTCTGCTTCAGTAATGATGGTTCCGCGGCGACGAGTGAACTCACGTGGCTCGCGGTCATAACGATCACGTCCTCCGCGGTCATTACGGTCATTGCGGTCACGGCGATTATTGCGGCCAGCACGTTCGCTACGGTCACGACGTTCGGTACGAGTTGGACGATCATCTGCGCTGCGAGGTTCGCGAACCTTTACAACAGTGACTACGCCATCTTCATCAACGGTCTCACCTGGAGTAACACCTTCACCGCGCGCACGGCGACGGCGACGTCGGCGATGTGTCGAACCAGCATCTTCGCCCTCATCTTCATTCGAGATGTGGCCAGGATCCTTATCGTCACTATCGGAATCATCAATATCGAGATCGCCCTCTGACTTCTGGGCTGATCCGCTGCGACCACGACCACCACGACGGCGATTGCGATTACGGCTTGGACGCTCTGAATTATCGGAAGAACCCTCATCTGTTGCTGGTGCTTGAGAAGATTGTGACTCCTCTGGCGCTTCAGCCTTTGCGGCGACCTTCTTGGCGCGCTTTGGCGCAACAACTTCTGGCGCAGCTTGGAAGAGCGGAACCGGGATTGCAGCAGCCTTCTTGGCGCGCTTTGGCGCAGCATCAACGGCAGCTTCGCTGGTTACAGCGGGCGCAGTTGGTGCGGCTTGTGACTCTTCAGTGGCAGCCTTCTTCTTACTTGGCTTCTCACTCTTCTCAGCGACCTTTTTTACGGTTCGCTTACGCGAATTTTTTGGCTCAGGAGCCATAACGGTAAATCCTCAATCCTGTAATCAATCTTGGCGAGGTCTCAACTCTTTCGAGCGATCCCTTGAACCCAACGGTGAGTTCGTTCTACATAAAATCTTCGAGTTCGCGAACTTCTCGGTTCTGGCCGATATCGGCAGACGAGGCGCAATTACTCTGCCGAAAGTATGGCAGATGGCTAGCGTGATCTCAAATGCACGCTCTGGAGCAGCCCAAGACCGACCAGATTGGCGAACATACTCGACCCACCATAGGACATGAATGGAAGTGGCACCCCGGTCATCGGCATGAGGCCCATCGTCATTCCAATATTTTCAAAGGTCTGGAAGGCGAACCAGGCGATCACTCCGATGCATACCAGTCGTCCGAAGATATCTGAGGTTCGCGATGCAATCGCGAAAGCTCGAACAAAGAAGAGTCCAAAGAGCAGCAAGATAAAGCCCGAACCTAAGAAGCCGGTCTCCTCCCCTGCTACCGTAAAGATGAAGTCGGTCTGCTGTTCTGGCACGAAGCGACCATTTGTCTGCGGACCATTGAAGAGGCCCCGGCCAATAATTCCACCAGAGCCGATGGTGATACGTGACTGTCGGAGTTGGTAGCCACTCTGTTGCGGATCAGCTGATGGGTTCACAAAAGATTGTAGACGCTTCACTTGATACTGATGAATCACGCCAGCTTTAACCGCAACGAAGCCGGTGAGGACACCCACAAGCAATAAGCCAACTACCCAACGACTTGGCGCACCTGATACTCCAATAATTGCAATAACTGCCGCAGAGATAATGAGTGCTTCACCAAGGTCTGGCTCGAGCATGATGAGTGCCATTGGGACGAGTGCGACTACTAATGACTTCAAGACATCTTTATGGGTTGGTGCAGAATCCTTGTCGCGCGTCTCCGCAAGCAACATCGCCATCCCAATAATGACAGAAATCTTTGCAAGCTCTGCCGGTTGCAATGTGAAGCCACCGGGGAATGAGATCCATGACCTGGCACCATTGATTGTGCTCCCAATTCCAGGAATGAGAACGGCCAACAATCCGAGCACACCGATACCCCATACAAATGGTGTGTACGCGCGAAGCAGGCGATAATCAATAAGAGTCGTGCCATAAGAGAGCAAGAGGCCGATAATGATGTTGAGAACATGGCGCTTCACGTAATACTGCGGATCAAGGCCTTGTGATGCGAACCATTGACGGGTCGCAGCCCAGACTAAGAGTGTTCCGATGAGAAGGAGTGCTCCGACTGCAAAATTGAGCTGCTTGTCATAACCAGCAATATTGTTGCGGAAACTGCGTGCACGGCGGCCACCACCTAGTAATCGGCTCACTTTGTCACCGTCCCTGCTGCCAACTTCGCATACTTTGGATCAACCTTTGGCAGCGTCGCAACTGGACCACTTGCTGGGAAGATCGCCTTCGTTGGATCAACCTTATTGCCCGTTACGCCAAAAATCGCCGAATAGATATCTTTGACACCGACCGCAGAGACCGATGCACCAAACCCACCTTGGCTCACCATCATCACTACTGCATAACGCGGCTTTGCAAGTGGCGCGAACGATGCGAACCACGAAGTGTCATCTTTCGCAGATCCATTGGGGTTGCGACCGAGGACTTGCCCAGTTCCAGTCTTACCTGCAACTTCAACCGGGAAATTCGCGAAGACTGGTGCTGCAGTTCCTCGCGTTGCCACTGCACGAAGCGCTGTATGGAGGAATGCGATGTCAGAGGCCGTCGCCGGTGCCTTACCGTTGCTCACTGGCTCGAAGGTCTTCACAACTTTTCCAGTTGGAGTTAGTACTGCCTTTGCAACCTCTGGCTTCCAGAGCGTTCCGCCATTAGCAATCGATGCATAGATATCGGTGAGTTGAAGCGGTGTAACGAGAGTATCTCCCTGGCCGATTGCAAAGTTCACGGCGTCACCTGCGCGCAACTTATTGCCATCAAGGCAGTTTTCGTGTGCGATCGCAATCAGATATGGAGTGAGATCTGACGGCTTCGCTCGCTTTGCATAATTGCAGAAGAAGTTCTTATTAGCGTCGTAATAGTTCTGCTTCCATTGACGATCAGGAAGGCGACCCGTTAACTCACCAGGAAGATCGATACCAGTCTTCTTACCAATACCGAATCCTCGAGCTGCATTAAAGAAGTAATCATTCACTGAAGGATGTGGACTCAACCCGCCATCTTTAAGCCATTGATCGAAGGCGATCTGATACCAAATGGTGTCGCATGAGACTGCGATTGCATCAGTCATATTGATACGGCCCTGAGACTTCGTCTCAAAGTTCTTAAAGAGTTGGGTACCGACCTTGAGTTGGGCGGGGCAGTCATAAAGGGCGTTGAGGTTGTAGTGGGCGGCTGTAGCAGCAACGATCGAGATCGACTTGAAGGTCGATGCCGGGGCATATTCACCTTGAATGGCGCGCGATAACGCTGGGACGCCAGTGCTTTCGCTGAAGAGGTCCTTCGCCTGTTGTGGCGTTAAACCCTTCTGCCACATATTCGGGTCATAGGTTGGGTAGGAAGCCATCGCCAAGATCGCACCGTTTGTGACATCCATAACGATCGCAGCGCCAGAATCTGCGTGATAGCCAAGGGATCGTGATCGCTGTACTGATGAGGCGAGCGCTGCCTCGGTTGCCGCTTGTAACCTGGCATCCAAATGTGTGACGAGGTTATCTCCTGGTATCGGCGCAGTGTTCTGCGAGACGGATGTGATCGCCTCTTTGCGGTCGACGATCAACGTCTTTACACCTGGTGTGCCGCGAAGGTAAGTGTCATAGACATATTCCAGTCCAGATTTTCCGACTACTTCATTCTGGTAATAGTGATTATTGGGGTTCGCTAAATCAGCATCGGTAACAACGCCGGTATATCCCAAGACATGGGCGGCATTCTCACCAGCAAGAGCTGGATAACTTCGAATCGGAACTGGCGCAGCATCAACGCCTGGGAAGGTCGTTGGGTTCTCAAGTACTTTAAGTGCTTGTGCTTCTGTTGCAATTTTTGTCAGTGGAATTGGTTGCTGACGTGTTCCGTTCCAACAACCCGTGCGTTGACCGATCGATAGCTCTCCGCAGAGTCTTGTCTTTGTAAAGACCTGCGCAGGTGTGAGCGAGAGCAATTTTCCAAGCTGGGCAAAGACCGCAGTTCCTTTATCTGGAAGGGCATCAACGGTGCTGCGATTGACTGTGATCTGCATGCCAGGACGATCCATCGCTAGCGGAATACCACTGCTATCTGTGATCGCACCGCGAATAGCTGGATTGACGATATCGCGGCTTTGAATACTTAGCGCTGCGCTTTGGTACTTGAGACCGCTGGCAACCTGCAGGTAGAAGAGGCGACCAAAGAGGGCGATCATTAAGGAGAGAACAAGGGTCTGAGTAACGATCAGACTGAGGCGAGAGCGCTGGTTCATATCCGCTCGCGTGACCCGATCGTTGCATCGCGGATAGCCATCAAGACTGGCATAAAGAATGGAGCAAGGATCATCGTCCAGAGTAAGTTCCCACCGATGACGAGTGAATCACGACCGATTGTTCCGGTCGCCTGACCAAAGAGACCATTAAAAAAGAGGTACAAGAAGAGTGCGAGCGAGGATCCCAATGCAACGAATATTCCTAACCCAACAGGGCGACTGACAATCTCATCGATGCTCTCGGCATTCACTGCAATGAGGTACGAGACAGCGGTGAGGATCAAAGCCCACTGCCCAAAGGGTGAATCGCTTGCGGGTGAGAGATCGAGGATTAATCCACCGACAAATCCAAGGATGACTGCACCAGTGCGATTCTCAAGAATCACCATAAGTAGTAAGACCGCTAGGTAGAACGAGAATCCAGTAAGTGGAAGATGGATACGAGAGATCAACGTCTCTTGCACAACGAAGACTAAGAAGAGCAGACTCGCATTCAGCCCGATCCGGAGTGGACTCACTTCGTCGCCTTCTTGCTTGACGTTGCTGAAGGAGATGGAGTTGGTAATGGTGATCCAGAAATTATTGGAGTTGGTGTGGGAGTCACGTAGACAATCACAGTTGGTACTGGTGTTGGGTTAATTGGAGTCCGTGGCGCAGTTGTTGGTGCGCTCACAACAACAGCGACGACGCCGATATTTCCAAGATCGCTATAACTCTTAACAGTTGCAGTCTGCGTCAGCGTGGCTGATGTGTGGTCCACTGCAGAGACTTGGCCAACCGGAACACCAGGAATATATGGCCGGTTGCTATCGCTGCCATTTGTGAAGAGCACATCGCCTTTCTGGATATCCCCGGCTGGATCAAGAAGTTGAAGGGTGAAATTATTGCCACCGGTTCCGCTGAGCACTCCAATACTTTGATTACGGGCGATACGTACGCCAACTTTGAAGGCAGGATCACTCATGAGTAAGACGATCGCGGAGTGCGATTCCACGTTCTTGACGACACCGACGAGGCCATGATCGGAGATCACGGTCTGATCGACGGTAATTCCATCGGCCGAACCGGCATCGAGTGTGATTGTCTGAGTGAAGGAGGCTGCAGATCCATGGCCAATAACTCGAGCAGAGACGACTTTGTAACCTCCGCGACCAGCAAGATCGAGTACGCCCTTCAACTGCTTAAGCTGGCCTTGCACATCTTTATTAACGAGTGCTTGGGACTTTAGGCGAGCATTCTCGCTCTCAAGGGCTGCCACCTTATCTTTCTCAGATGGGAAGTTCTTTACATCGGAGAAGAAGCGTCCGACTGGTGAAAAAATATCAGAGACGCCTTTTTGAATCGGTGCCAAGAATGATTGAGTCAGAGACCGTGAACCCTTGGTCACACTTGCGCCACGCAAGTCCAAAGTGATCAGAAATAAAGATGTGACGAGCAAAATGACGAGCAGCAACCGAGATCGGTTCCCTCCGCCACGTGCCATCTACAACCTCTTTAGAACTCTGTAGGGATAGTGATTAACGGCGTGGTTCTGAGATCAAGACCTTTTCCAAGGCTTCGAACTCTTCAACGCACTTACCTGAACCTTCAGCAACAGCCTGCAGTGGACGATCGCAGATATGAATTGGCATACCGGTCTCTTGACGTAGTCGCTCATCAAGTCCGCGGAGTAATGCGCCGCCACCGGTGAGAACAATTCCACGATCCATCAAATCTGATGCAAGCTCTGGTGGGCACTTATCAAGTGTGCTCTTAACAGCGTTAACGATCTGATTCACTGGCTCTTCAAGGGCCTTACGAATATCTTCAGCAGAGACGCGAATCGTCTTTGGTAATCCGGTTGCGAGATCGCGACCGCGAATCTCTGCATCTGGCTCGCCAGGTAGGCGATAAGCAGAACCAATCGCCATCTTGATCTCTTCAGCGGTGCGCTCACCCAAGAGGAGTGAGTATTCGCGCTTAACCCAATCGATAATCGCCTGGTCAAGTTCATCTCCACCAACGCGGATCGAGAGCGCAGTAACGATTCCACCAAGTGAAATAACTGCTACTTCTGTTGTTCCGCCGCCGATATCGACGATCATGTTGCCGGTTGGCTCGTGAATTGGCAGACCAGCACCGATCGCAGCAGCCATTGGCTCTTCAATAATGTAGACCTTGCGTGCGCCAGCTGCGTAGCCAGCATCCTTCACCGCGCGCTGTTCAACGCCGGTGATGCCTGAAGGTACGCATACGACGATACGTGGCTTAGCCAAGTAGCGACGACGGTGGACCTTCTGAATGAAGTAACGGAGCATCCGCTCAGTTGTATCGAAATCCGCGATCACGCCATCTTTGAGTGGACGGATAGCGATGATGTTTCCAGGTGTGCGGCCGATCATATTCTTCGCTTCAAGGCCGACTGCGAGGATCGCACCAGTATCCTGGTTGATCGCTACTACTGATGGCTCATTTAAAACGATGCCACGTCCACGGACATAAACGAGGGTATTTGCAGTACCAAGATCAACAGCCATATCGCGACCGATAAAGGCCATGCGGCTGGTCTTCTGAACTTTGCGCTCTTTATTCTGATCTTCTTCAGTAACTACTTTGTTTCTCATGCGAGCCCCTTTACATCTGTAGCAAACCAAATTCCGATTTCGCGAGTTGCTGATTCAACCGAATCAGATCCGTGAACAATATTTTGGACAACCTTTGTTCCTTGATCGCGAGCAAGATCGCCGCGGATAGTTCCAGGTTCGGCAACAGTTGGATCAGTTGCACCAGCAAGTTTTCTAAATCCTTCGATGACGCGATTGCCTTCTGCAATGATCGCAACAACCGGACCCGACATCATAAATTCAACGAGCGGTTCATAGAACGGCTTACCTTCGTGTTCGGCATAGTGCGCCGCCAAGATCGAACGATCAGCTTGCACCATCTTGAGTGCAACGACGTTGTAACCCTTGGTCTCGACGCGACGAATTACTTCACCGATGAGATTACGACGTACGCCATCGGGCTTAACCAGAATCAGAGTTCTCTCAATGCTCACTGGCGCAGTCTACTTTGGATTCGGCCAAGCCTTAAATTGAGGGCTCTCCTGCTAACTCTCAGGCTTTCTTCTCGGCCTCTGCGATCAAAGCTGCCCTAACAGCCTCACCCTTTCGACCCACCACGTATGCCGTTGCCCAGAGCCCTGCAAAAAGCGCTCCCATGAAGTACATCAATGGGATTACTACCCCATATGCAATGAGTGCGACCTGCAGGACCGTCCCGATATACCAGCCGCGCATCGACTTCATCATGCCGGCGGTAAGCAAACAGAGGATTGCAATCACGCCACCGATCCAGAGCGCAGTCGCGCTGTGGTTATCCATTGCAAGAAGAAGTGCAAAACCCATCACGAAAAATTCCATCGTGATAACTGCCGAACCTAAGACTCTCACGCGCCTTTGATCTTTCGCATTATAGAACGAGTCTCACCAGCTGTGACGACCGAACCTGTTACAACAACAGCAGAGACGCCTTCACTTGTCTGATTAACAAGCGTGCATTGTTCAACTGCATAGGTGATCGCAGTGCGAAGATCGTTCTCTTTATAAACTCTCTCGGCGCCGAAAACTTTGATTGCTTTTTCATAGAGATCATCAACTGGCAAAGCACGCGGTGAGGTGCTCTGGGTGACGATCAATCGATCAAATACTGGTTCTAGTTCAAGAAGAACGCCATCGACATCCTTCTCGCCCAAGATCGCAAGGACTCCGAAGATCGCTTCGAAGTCGAACTCGGCTTGAAGTGTGCGAGCTAGCGCGCTTGCACCATGCGGGTTATGTGCAGCATCGACGATCACAGTTGGGTCGCGGTGAAGTACTTCGATGCGGCCTGGTGATTCGACGTTGGCAAAGCCTTGACGTACGAGTTCTTCATCGAGCTTTACGCCAGCAAAGGCTTCTACAGCGGCGAGGGCCACGGCTGCATTACTTGCTTGATGGGCACCATAAAGTGGCAAGAAGATATCGGTGTATTCACCATGTACGCCGTTGATAGTGAGGACCTGTCCCCCGACTGCAAGATCGCGACGAGCGACACTGAACTCAACGCCTTCGCGGTATGGGATCGCAGACTCTGCGATCACCTTCGCAGTCAATACTGTCGCTACTTCAGGCTGCTGGGCCGCCAAAACCACGTGTGATTCATGCTTGATAATCCCTGATTTAGTAAGAGCAATCTCTTCCAGGGTATCGCCCAAGTACTCCATGTGATCCAAGCCGATCGGCGTGATGACAGAGACTTGGCTCTGCACAACATTTGTTGCATCCCACTCCCCGCCCATACCAACTTCAATAATGCCGATATCAACCGGGAACTCGGCGAATGCGACAAAGGCGAGTGCGGTGATTGCTTCGAAGAATGAGATCGGGTGTGGCTGCTTTGAATCAACAAGATCGAGGTAGAGCGCGATGTCGTTATAAGCAGAGATCATTCCTTCAGGTGAGATTGGTTCACCGTTGATCGAAATGCGCTCCGTGAAAGATTCTAAGTGCGGGCTAGTGAAGCGACCGGTGCGATAACCCAATGAGTACATGAGTGAATCGACCATTCGAGATGTCGTCGTCTTGCCATTTGTTCCACCGATATGAATCGTTGGATACGTCAGTTGCGGATCACCTAATACGAAAGTGAGCGCCTTAATACGATCAAGGGTTGGTTCAAGACGTGACTCGGGCCAACGCTTTAAGAGTGCAGCTTCGATTAAGTCGAGGGCTTGTAGATCTTCTGGTGTGCTCATGATTCGGCGTTACTCAGTCGGTAGCGCTGCAAGAGCAGAAGTCATGCGTTCGATATCCGCTGTGGTCTGAGCAAGGCGTTCGCGAATCTCGGTGACAACTTCGAGTGGTGCCTTCGCCATGAATCCTTCGTTATCGAGCTTTACCTTTGCAGTAGCGCGATCCTTCTCGGCTTGTGCAAGATCCTTGGTGAGGCGTGCGCGTTCTGCCTTGATATCGATCGCACCAGAGAGATCAAATTCGATCGTGACAGATCCAACATCGATCTTCGATGAGAAGGTGCCATCGCCAGCATCACAGCGAACGATATGTCGGATAGCTGCTTCATAAGGAGCGAGTGAACCAAGATTGGTGAAGCGAGCAACGATCTTCGCTGATCCCTTGATGCCTTGGTCATTACGGAATCTGCGGATCTCGGTAATGATCTCTTGAATAGCTGTGATCTTTGTGGCTACCGCGCCATCATGATGGCCGGCGATCGCTTGGGGCCACGGGGCCACAACGAGTGACTCTTTGCCGGTGAGGTTGCACCAGAGCGCTTCGGTGATGAATGGCATGACTGGATGCATCAAGCGGAGCAAGTTATCTAGGACATAACCCAAGACTCGTGCTGATGTTGCAGCAGCTTCTCCGTCAGCAGCGAATGAGGCCTTCGAAAGTTCGAGGTACCAATCGCAGAGGTCATCCCAAGCAAAGTGATAGATGAGTTCCATTGCCTTTGAGAATTCATACTTCTCAAGGAGTGCGTCAGCCTCAACGAGAGTCTCATTGAATCGAGTGAGGATCCACTTGTTGATGTCATCTAGTGAGTCAAAGGCTGGAAGATCGCCTTCAACTGTTGCACCGTTCATGAGTGCAAAGCGAGATGCATTCCAAAGTTTTGTAGCAAAGTTACGTGCGCCAGCGATCCACTCTTCAGCGAGCGCTTGGTCGCTACCTGGATTTGCACCACGAGCGAGTGTGAAGCGAAGTGCATCGGATCCGTACTTATCCATGAACTGAATCGGATCTACGGTGTTGCCGCGAGACTTCGACATCTTCTTACCAAAGCGATCGCGTACTAATCCGTGAAGAGCGATTGTGTTAAAAGGCTGCACGCCATCCATCGCAAAGAGACCGAAGAGCATCATGCGTGCTACCCAGAAGAAGAGGATGTCATATCCAGTAACAAGAACACTTGTTGGATAGAACTTCTTTAAATCATCAGACTCTGCCGGCCAACCAAGAGTTGAGAATGGCCATAACGCAGATGAGAACCAGGTATCTAAGACATCGGGATCTTGGGTGTAACCAGCGGGCGGTTGCTCTCCTGGTCCACAGACAACGATCTCATCGTTTGGTCCGTAGTAAACCGGAATGCGGTGGCCCCACCAGAGCTGGCGTGAGATACACCAGTCATGCATGTTGTCGACCCATTCAAAGTAACGAGGTTCAAGTTCGGTTGGTTCAATCTTTACGCGACCATCGCGAACTGCATCTCCGGCAGCCTTAGCAAGTGGTCCAACCTTTACAAACCACTGCTTAGAAAGGCGTGGTTCAACGGTGGTATCGCAACGAGAGCAGTGGCCGACCGAGTGGATATATGGACGCTTCTCGGATGGGACGCGACCCATCTCCTTAAGCTTTGCGACGACTGCAACACGAGCATCGAAGCGATCCATGCCATCAAACTCTGTGCCAGTCCCCTTCATCACACCGTGTTCATCCATAATGATGATGAATGGAACGTTGTGACGAACACCCATCTCGAAGTCATTAGGGTCATGTGCGGCAGTTACCTTGACGGCACCTGTTCCGAATTCTGGATCAACGAGTTCATCGGCGATGATCGGAATCATGCGATTCACGAGTGGCAGCATTACTTCCTTGCCGATCATATGCTGATAACGAGGATCATCAGGGTGGACAGCTACTGCACCATCACCAAGCATCGTCTCTGGACGAGTTGTCGCAACAGTGATCTGCATATCCCCTTCACCGTAGATAACCTGGACGAATTCGCCAGCATCATCTTGGTGTTCTACTTCAATATCAGAGAGCGCAGTTAAGCAACGTGTGCACCAGTTGATGATTCGTTCGGCGCGATAGATAAGTCCTGCGTCATAAAGGCGCTTGAAGATTGTGAGGACCGCTTCAGAGAGTCCTTGATCCATAGTGAATCGTTCGCGCGACCAATCAACCGAATCACCAAGGCGCTTCATCTGGGCAAGGATCGCTCCGCCAGATTCTTCCTTCCACTCCCAGACCTTCTTCACAAATGCTTCGCGACCGAGGTCGTGACGTGAAAGTCCTTGAGTTGCTAACTGCTTTTCAACAACGTTCTGGGTCGCAATACCTGCGTGATCCATACCTGGAAGCCAGAGCGCTTCAAAGCCCTTCATCCGCTTCATGCGAATCAAGATGTCTTGCAAGGTGTGATCGAGCGCGTGGCCGATATGGAGAACGCCGGTCACATTCGGAGGTGGAATAACGATGGTGAAAGGTGGTTTATCTGACTTGGGATCAGCGGTGAAGTAACCAGCTGCGAGCCACTTTTGATAGAGCGGGGCTTCGATCTCAGCAGGATTAAAGGCTGCTGCTAATTCAGGACGGTCGCTCATAAGGAGATGAAGTCTAGGGCAAGCACGCGCAGAGCCGAATTCGACTCAGAAGTCGTTAAGCGCTCTTCTCTTGTGCGGCCTTATCGAGGGCCTTCTCGGACTTGCTGCGCTTTGGACCTGTGCCACGAAGGACATAGGTAGGTGCAGCTTCCTTGGCTACAGCCTCTGGGGTAACGATGACGCGTTCGACATCTTTGCGAGATGGGACTTCATACATCACGGCGAGGAGTGTCTCCTCCATGATTGCGCGAAGGCCACGAGCACCGGTGCCGCGCTTGATCGCAAGGTCAGCGATCATCTCGAGGGCCGCAGGTGTGAATTCAAGTTCGATGCCATCGAGGTCAAAGAGCTTCTCGTACTGCTTGATAAGTGCATTCTTTGGCTCGGAGAGAATTTCGATAAGTGCTGGGCGATCTAAGTTCTCAACAGATGTGAGGATTGGAAGACGACCGATGAACTCTGGAATCATGCCGAACTTCAAAAGATCTTCTGGCATTACCTCTGCGAAGTAATCCTTACTCTCTTTATCTGCAGCTGATTGCAGTGTTGCATTAAAGCCAACGCCAGCCTTGCCCTTACGACCTTCGATCAACTTATCGAGGCCTGCAAATGCGCCACCGACGATGAAGAGAATATTCGTTGTATCGATCTGAATGAACTCCTGATGTGGGTGCTTGCGACCACCTTGAGGTGGAACCGAAGCGGTTGTGCCTTCAAGAATCTTAAGGAGTGCTTGCTGAACACCTTCACCAGATACATCGCGAGTGATCGATGGATTCTCAGCCTTACGTGCGACCTTATCGATCTCATCAATATAGATGATTCCGGTTTCAGCCTTCTTCACATCGAAATCTGCAGCTTGGAGCAACTTCAAGAGGATGTTCTCAACATCCTCACCGACATAACCTGCTTCGGTGAGCGCTGTTGCATCTGCAATCGCAAATGGAACATTGAGCATGCGAGCGAGAGTCTGTGCAAGAAGTGTCTTGCCGCAACCAGTTGGCCCGAGGATCAAGATGTTGGACTTAGCGAGTTCGACGCCATCATCCTTCTTGATTCCACCTGATTGCACGCGCTTGTAATGGTTATAGACAGCGACCGAGAGCGACTTCTTTGCGCGATCTTGGCCAACGACATATTGATCGAGGAACTGATAGATCTCTTGTGGCTTTGGAACTTCGGTGAGGCCAAGGGTTGAACTCTCTTGAAGTTCTTCGATGATGATCTCGTTACAGAGATCGATACATTCATCACAGATATAGACGCCTGGACCAGCGATGAGCTTCTTAACCTGCTTCTGCGTCTTGCCACAGAAGGAGCACTTAAGAAGGTCTCCTGATTCACCGATACGCGTAGTCATAGAGAGAACTCTAAAACCTTTGCCATAAGCGCGCATGAAAAAGGCCCGCTTTTTAGGCGGGCCTTTGTTCGCTTATAGGCGAATTCTTGAATCAGTTACTGCCGGTTACTGCCAATTACTGCTTGGAGACTTTTCTCGAAGCGAGCACCTGATCGATGATTCCGTACTCAACTGCTTCTGCAGCGGTAAGAATTTTGTCGCGTTCGATATCTTTCGAGACTTCCTCGACGCTCTTGCCGGTGTGCTTTGCAAGCATCACTTCAAGGAGAGCACGCATGCGCATGATCTCAGCTGCCTGGATCTCGATATCTGATGCCTGTCCGCCGCCCTCTGAATATGGCTGGTGGATCAAGACACGAGCATGTTCGAGCGCCATGCGCTTTCCTGGTGCGCCACCTGCGAGCAAGATCGCTGCAGCTGAAGCTGCTTGACCAAGGCAGACGGTCATGATGTCAGGACGAACAAATTGCATCGTGTCATAGATGGCGGTCAACGCGGTGAAAGATCCACCTGGTGAGTTGATGTACATCATGATGTCGCGATCTGGATCCATCGACTCAAGAGTCAAGAGCTGAGCCATGACATCGTTTGCAACGGTGTCATCGATCCCCTGGCCCAAGAAGATAATGCGCTCTTCAAAGAGCTTGGTGTACGGATCAAGACGCTTGTAACCGTATGCGGTCTTCTCTTCAATGGTTGGAAGGATGTAGCGAGAGGTGATCTCGTGGACGCGATCTACTGAGAAGTCATTCATGCTGTTCCACCGCTTCCTGCTACCTGTGATGCCGACGATACGACGTGATCTACGAGGCCATACTTCTGAGCCTCTTCTGATGTGAACCAACGGTCACGATCTGAATCTTGTGTGATCTGTTCAAAGGTCTGACCAGAGTGATGTGCGATCAATTCAGCCATACGACGCTTGGTGAACATGGTCTGTTCGGCCTGGATCTTGATCTCGGTCGCTGTTCCACCGATACCGCTGAGTGGTTGGTGCATCAGGATGCGAGAGTTAGGAAGGGCGTAACGCTTTCCGGCCGCGCCTGCTGTGAGAAGGAATTGACCCATCGATGCGGCAAGACCCATTGAGACGGTTGCAACATCGTTCTTGATGTATTGCATCGTGTCATAGATCGCCATACCTGCAGTGACAGATCCACCAGGTGAGTTGATGTACAAATAAATATCTTTAACTGGATCTTCGGCGGCGAGCAAGAGCATCTGAGCTGCGATGGCATTTGCCATGTTGTCTTCAACCTGGCCGACCATAAAGATGATGCGTTCACGGAGCAGGCGCTGATAGACCTGATCGTCTAGGTAGCCACCGAGCGCTGAAGCAGCGCGGGCGCTAAACGGTTCTGCAGGGTTGAAAGTCATTACGAGTAGACCTCTCTCTTTTCTCTGTTACGACATTAACAATCTTTTGCCCAAAATGCTTCCGCAAAAAGGCGGAATCAGGCGTGGGGTTGTTCGCTGGGAGAGATATTGCTGCCCGAAGGCGGAATTACTCGGCTGCAGCTTGCTTTGGCGCGAGCGCCTCGAGATCAACGACCTTGCCAGACTTGGTCTTCACAGTGACGCGACCCAAGACTCCTGCGAGCCCCTTTGCGCGTGCAACTTCTGAAACCATCGAGTTGATCTGACCAGCTTCTGAGATCTCCTTGATGAATTGATCAGGAGTCATGCCATAACGCTGTGATGCGCGGACCAAATATTCAGTGAGTTCGTTCTCGTTGACTGAGACCTGCTCAGCATCGACGATCGTGTCGAAGAGGATCTCCTGCTTGATCGCCTGGATGGTCTGCTCGGTAACTTCAGCGCGGTGCGCTGCATCCTCGAGGCGACCTTCCTTTTCAAGGTGATCATTTACTTCATCATCAATGATGTTCTGTGGAAGCGGGATGGTGAGATCTGCGAAGAGCTTCTCGACCAAGAGATCGCGTGCATTTGATCCTTGTTCCAAAGTCTTTACGCGTTCTAGGCGCTTTGCAATATCTGCACGGAGTTCATCAAGAGTTTCGAACTCTGATGCGAGTTGTGCGAAGGCATCATCAAGAGGTGGAAGTTCGCGATTCTTAACAGCCTTGACTGTCACATCGATATCGCCGGTCTCGCCTTCTGGCATACCAACGAGAGTCGCACTGAAACGCTTTGCTTCACCAGCGCTGAGGCCGATGATCGCTTCATCAAGTCCATCAATCATTGATGCAGAACCAACTTCGTAAGAAATATCTTTAGCTACGCCACCTTCGAGCTCAACGCCATCCTTTGATGCGACGAGATCGATTGTGACAAAGCTTCCCTTTTCGGCAGCCTTCTCAATTGTTGTGAGAGTTCCGAAGCGAGCGCGGAGTGCATCAACCTGTTCTGCAATCTCGGTATCGCCAACAGCGACATCTTCAACTTCGAGTGTGATCTCAGAGAAATTTGGAAGTGTGATCTCGGGGCGGACATCTACTTCAACTTCGAAGACGAGCTTCTCGTTATCAACGAGCTCTTTGATATCTACATTTGGGCGACCAATGACTTTTACATTGTTCTCTTTTGCAGCCTGTGTGTAGAAAGAGGGGAGTCCAGCGTTCACTGCCTCATCAAGAATCGCACCTCGACCGACGCGCTTCTCGATCATTGCATTAGGAACGTGGCCCTTACGGAAACCTGGGATGTTGATTGATGCACCGATAGCTTTGTAAGCACTAGCGATATGTGGTGCAAGCTCTTCAAAAGTTACTTCGATATCAATCTTGACGCGGGTCTCATTGACTTTCGCTACAGAGCTTTTCACGTATCTCCTCAGGTAATCAGACCATGTGGTCCGGATCTAGATATCTCACTTGGGTTGAAATGCTGGTCGGGGCGGGGAGATTCGAACTCCCGGTCTCCTGCTCCCAAAGCAGGCGCGCTAGCCACT
>Ga0214201_1000121_pt1 | contig 33494 bp, 37 predicted proteins | sample TroBogEpilimnion_32_FD_153039 | JGI IMG/M metagenome (GOLD analysis project Ga0214201, IMG submission 153039) | Freshwater microbial communities from Trout Bog Lake, WI - 29MAY2009 epilimnion | ecosystem: Environmental > Aquatic > Freshwater > Lake > Epilimnion/Euphotic zone | place: Trout Bog...
GAAGCATCAGAAATCGACCGGATCCGCTCCACTGCCAAGCGATGGGCCGAGCAGAACTTAGATTCTGACGCAGAATACGGAAACTTTGCCGCTAATATGCGAAAAATTCTCAATTAGCACCTGCGCTAAACTTCTGACATGGCCGTAAAGATTCTTCCAAGTGCTGACGTTGATAGCTCTGCAGTAATCGGTGACGGAAGCTCGATCTGGCATCTCGCCCAAATTCGGGATGAGGCAGTCATTGGTGAAAATTGCATCATCGGTCGAGGCGCATATATTGGTAGCGGCGTCACTATGGGAAAGAATTGCAAAGTTCAAAATTATGCCTTGGTCTACGAACCAGCGAAACTTGGTGATGGTGTCTTTATTGGGCCAGCCGCGGTCCTTACAAACGATCAATTTCCTCGGGCTGTAAACACAGATCTCACTCTCAAGAGTGGAAGCGACTGGGATGCGCTTGGGGTAACCATCGGTGATGGCGCCAGTATCGGTGCCCGTGCTGTTTGTATCGCCCCCGTCATAATCGGCAAATGGGCCCTGATAGCAGCAGGCGCTGTTGTGACAAAAGATGTCCCAGATTTCGCATTAGTGGCCGGAGTCCCAGCAAAAAGGATACGTTGGGTGGGTCGTGCGGGGGTACCGCTAGAAGAAATCGGCAATAATCTCTTCCGTTGTCCTCAAGATCAGAGTCGATACCGCCAGGTTTCGGAGAATGAGTTGGTTGCAGAATCAATTTAGTTTTAAAACACATTTAAAACACATTTAAAACACATTTAAAACACACTAGTGGAGAAGAGAGTCAGTTGATACCAGCAGCTCGTCCAATCATCGGTGATGAAGAGCGCGCGGCAGTTGATCGCGTACTTCAGTCGGGAATGATGGCTCAAGGCCCAGAGGTAAAAAGTTTTGAAGAAGAATTCGCACAGTTTGTCGGTGGACGACACTGCATCGCCGTTAACTCTGGGACCTCTGCGCTGCATCTTGGATTTATCGCTGCCGGACTACAACCAGGTGATGAGGTAATCGTTCCGTCTTTCTCTTTTGCGGCCACCGCCAATGCGGTTGTACTAGCAGGTGGGGTTCCAGTTTTTGGTGATATAGATCCAAAGACTTTTAACTTGGACCCTAAGCATGCAGAATCTTTAATTACATCTCGCACCAGAGGCATCATGCCTGTGCATCTCTATGGCCATATCGCCGACATGGATCTTTTCGAAACTCTCGGTAAGAAGCATGGCATAACTATTTATGAAGATGCTGCTCAAGCTCACTTGGCATCGCTCAACGGTCGTATGGCTGGAGAATGGGGCAAAGTTGCTTCCTTTTCCTTCTATCCAACAAAAAATATGACGTCTGGCGAAGGCGGAATGATCGTCACCCATGATGATGAAGTTGAACGCCAATCACGTATGTTGCGCAATCAGGGTGGCGTGATTCGTTATCAAAATGAGATTGTTGGATTTAACAATCGAATGACAGATATCCATGCTGCAATCGGTCGCGTTCAAGTCACAAAGGTGAAGGCCTGGACCGAGCAACGTCGCAAGAATGCTGCATATCTAGATGCACACCTCAAAGGTGTCACAGTTCCATACGTTCGCCCCGGAAGCGAACATTCCTATCATCAATACACAATTCGCCTGCCGGGGGTCACTTCTCAAGAGCGCGACCAGGCAATCACCGATATTAAAGCCGGCGGCGTTGGATGCGATGTCTATTATCCAACCCCGATTCATCGACTCCCCTCCTTCAAACTCTCTCTAGATCTGCCTGTAACAGAGGAGATTGTTAAAGAAGTAATCTCCATTCCTGTGCACCCTTCATTGACTCAAGCCGAACTCGAACAGGTAGTCAGCGTTGTCAATGACGTAGCGAGCCGCATCTAAGCATGGCAAAACAATTGCGTGCCGGACTCGTTGGACTTGGAATGATGGGTCGCCATCATGGCCGCGTACTTGGTTCACTGGATGGGGTCGAACTCGTTGGAGTGTGTGACCCAATGGGTGATCCGCATGGCGTTGCTGGTTCTCGTCCACTGGTAAAAAGTGTTGAAGAATTAATCGCACTTGGTATCGACTATGCAATGGTCGCTGCACCAACTGCTTTCCATGAAGAACTCGCACTTGCACTTGCTGCGGCTGGGGTCCATGCACTCATCGAGAAGCCACTCGCAGTTGATACTCCTGCAGCGATCCGAATCACAGATGCCTTTGCCACCAAAGGATTAGTCGGAGCTGTTGGCCATATCGAACGCTATAACCCAGCATTACAACAACTTCGCAAAAAACTTGATGCTGGTGAATTAGGAAATGTTTACCAAATTGCCACCCGTCGCCAAGGTCCATTCCCTGCACGTATCGCTGATGTTGGCGTTATTAAGGACTTGGCAACACACGATATTGATCTGACCGCATGGATCGCCCGCTCAGCTTTTATCTCGGTTTCTGCAAAGACCGCGCTGAAATCAGGACGTCCGCACGAAGATATGGTCGCAGCCGTTGGTGAATTAGAAAATGGAATTATCACAAACCATTTGGTCAACTGGCTTACTCCGTTCAAAGAGCGCCTGACTATCGTGACAGGTGAACGAGGAACTTTAGTTGCCGACACATTGACCGCCGATCTTACTTTTTATGCAAATGCTTCTATCGATACTGAATGGGATGCAGTAGCTTCATTTAGAGGCGTCAGCGAGGGTGATGTAATTCGATATGCATTTGCAAAGCCAGAACCTCTAAAAGTAGAGCATGAAGCGTTCCGCGATGCAGTCTTAGGAATAGCTGGTGCCCAGGAACGAATTGTCACCATGGAACAAGGTTTGGCAACCGTTCGCGTTGCAAGTGCAATGATTGAAAGCGCTCAAACTAGTTCAGAGGTTAAGATTGCGAAGGGTCGCTAGGTAATGAAGATTGCGGTAGTTGCGCTTGGAAAAATTGGCCTGCCCCTTGCGGTCCAGTTTGCTAAAAAAGGACACCAAGTAATCGGATGCGATGTCAATCAAACGACTGTAGATCTGATTAACGCCGGTACAGAACCATTCCCTGGTGAGGCTTTTCTCGATGAATACCTCAAAGAAACGGTCGGCACCGGTCACTTAGTTGCCACAACAGACACAACCAGCGCTGTTAGCCAAGCAGAGGCGGTCGTAATTGTTGTACCACTCTTTGTCAACGAAGAGGGCATCCCTGATTTTGGCTGGATGGATGCTGCGACTGAAAAGATTGCTGCTGGCTTAAAGCCCGGCACCTTGGTCTCGTATGAAACAACTCTGCCAGTCGGTACCACCCGTAATCGCTTCGCACCTGCGCTAGAAAAAGGATCTGGACTTAAAGCTGGTGTGGATTTCCACCTCGTATTTTCGCCAGAGCGAGTTCTCACCGGCCGGGTCTTTGCTGACCTACGCAAATACCCAAAGCTAGTTGGTGGCATAAATGATTCGAGCACAAAAGCCGGAATTACTTTCTACGAAGATGTACTTGATTTTGATGATCGTCCAGATCTGACAATAAAAAATGGCGTTTGGGATCTAGGAACATCTGAAGCAAGTGAGATGGCAAAACTAGCCGAAACCACATACAGAGATGTAAATATCGCGCTCGCCAATCAATTCGCAATATTTGCAGAAGGTGCCAATATAGATATTGCAAAAGTGATTGCTGCATCCAATTCACAGCCGTATAGCCATATTCACCAACCTGGCATCGCTGTTGGTGGCCATTGCATCCCGATCTATCCTCGTTTCTATCTGTGGAACGATCCAGAGGCGACAGTGGTTCGATCGGCCCGCGAAGCTAATGCTGCAATGCCTGCACACGCGGTCAAGCTGTTGGCAGATGCAATGGGTGGATCTGACAGCTTGCGTGGCAAAAAAGTTGTCGTCCTGGGAATTTCATATCGTGGCGGCGTTAAAGAATCCGCCTTCTCCGGCGTATTTGGTACCGTCGCAGCCCTCAAAGAACGTGGCGCAGTCGTAGTGGTTCATGATCCAATGTATAGCGATGTAGAGATCTCCGCACTGGGCTTTACTCCATTTCATTTAGGTGAGGACTGTGATGCTGTTATTTTGCAGGCTGATCACAAAGAGTATAAAGAGCGAACAATTAATTGTTTTGTTGGTGTAAAAGCGATCGTTGATGGTCGCCGTACCATGAACCGAGCAAACTTCCCGGGAGTTGTATTCCGTGTAATAGGCGCAGGAGCTTAAGAAAGCTTATTTATAGATATTCTCTTCTGCGATTGGTCTCGGCTCTGTCACCACGAATGGCAAATGTTTACGCGCAATTGGGCTTGCATCCGCAATTTGATTATAAACACTGAGTAAGACTTCTGCCTGGCGCTCCCAAGAGCGTTCGGCTAAAACATCTGAAGTATATGCCGACTGATATTTCTTTGGATCAGCCAAGACCAATCGTGCGGCGCGAACGAAATCAGATACATCTTCGGCCACAAAAACTTCGCCATTGCCCAGTTTCTTTACTTCGACGGACATCGTCTTTACATCACTCACCAAGATAGGAAGGCGGGCCTGCATATATTCACCAAACTTTGTAATCAAAGATATCTCATGGTTGAGTCGATGCAGAATTGGAATTAAGCCAATATCTGCAGCAGTCAGGTATGAAACGAGTTCAGAATTCGGTACATATGGCACAACATGGAAACGGTCTACTAAATCGGGAGCACTCTCCACTAAATCGATGACCGACTTATTTTTTGGATTTGCAATCAAAACCAAGTGCACACCAGGCATATCACGTAAGGCGGCTAGAGCTGTTTGAATTCCACGTTGCGGAGCAACTGCTCCGGAATAAACCATAAGAGGGACGTCGGCACCTATACCAATGTCACTGCGCAAATTCCGCTGGGATCGTTCTTGGCCATCAACTAGTGGGTCATTTGCAACAATGGTGGGGCGTTGGGTTATTTGCAACTGATCCATCAATAGATCATTCATCGGATCACTAACGGAGAGAACCGCTGCGGCGCTCTTGCAATATTTGCGTTCTATCTTGGTATACAAGGTAGCCATTGGTTTGGTTAAGTGTGCAACTCCTGGCACATATTCATGAGCGTCATAAATAAGTTTTGTTTTCTTGCCCTTGGCTCGAAGCATTTCAACGATTGCTCCAGCCACCGGTAAAGCGGTGTAATCATGGGCATGGACGACATCTGGCTGTAAGGCAAGAGCCACTGGTGTTATGGCTTTGACTGCCCGATTCAAATTTGGGACTACTACTTCGCTCTTGACCCCAATTTTTTCATAGAGACGCCGACGATACTTCCGAAGTCTGCGCAGAGATCCATTCACCAACCACTCCGTCGTCTCACCCTTAATAAGCATGCGCAAAATTGGGGGTATCTGTTTCTGTGTAATCACGATCTTGAGTGGCAATCGAAGAATTCTGGCGTAAGCAATCCCTAATTCATCGCTATGACCGAAAGGAGTAGCGCCGGCAACTACGACTTCCCAGCCCGCATTGCTCAGCGACCAAGCGCACTTAAGTACTCGAGAATCCTCTGTTACACCGTTGAGAACAATGTGAAGCGTCTTTGGACTCGAGTTCATTGGGTAGGGCTATTCAGGACTATTTATGTGATAGTGGTAGCACGAAGACGATTCCTGTGATCACCGCAGCAACTGTAATTGATTGGAGCAGTAATTTAATCGCTGTCTTTCGGTCTAATGCTCTATCTTCTGGAGAAATAACTCTCTTCGTTTTCCCCAGCGTTCCAAAATTAAATATGCCAGAAAATCCAAATGCTAGGCAGAATCTCTTCCGAGACTGCAGATAGCCGATCGCAAAAATCAAAGCTGGCAAGAAAGTGCCAAGTCGCGATATTCGCGGAGCATGTTGACTGTAGAAACCATAGATAGAAGATACTGTTAAGAAGAGTCCGGCTACTGCAACAAATTGTCGGCGTCGAATTTCACCTTTACCAATATTGCATGAACCAGCAACGTATTCAAGATCTTGAGTCATAGATTTTTCTCTCTCACTTCATTACTGAAAATAAAATATTACTGAAACTAAAAATATTACTGAAACTAAATATGACGATCGTTCTCTTCTTCATCAACAAATACTTCGTGATTATCATTTTCGCTATTTGCCATCCAAGCAAATACAGATTTGATGGCACCAAGAATCACCACGAGGACTGTAAAAAGCCCCACAATGCGGCGAATGGTTTTGAACATGGGTTCAATCTACTCCAGTCAACTGGTTACCCGCTGGAAGGAAGCTGATAAACCCATTAAGGGGCTATCAGGCTTACCTCTGAGAGGAATTGAGCGCTTGATCTATGTCCCGCCATAAATCTTCGACATCTTCGATCCCGACAGATAACCGAATTAAATTCTTTGGGATTGTTGGGCTCTCGGCGCTCCACCGATGTCGGCGCTCCCACAGGGATTCGACTCCACCCAAGGAGGTCGCAAAGGTGATCAGCCTCGATGAGACACATGCCTTATCAGCTGCATCGGGGCCACCCTTCACATCGAAGGAAATCACGGCGCCAAAACCTTTCATAAAACTCTTCGCACGTTCGTGATGCGGATCCGAGGAGAGTCCGGGATACCGGACCTTTTCAACTGCAAGATGCGAACTCAGTCGAATGGCAAGTTCCAATGCATTCTTCTGTGCGCGCTCCATACGGACTCCCAAGGTACGCAGTCCACGAAGTGCCAGCCATACCTCGAATGGTCCAGGGATGGCCCCCGAAAATTTACGGACTTCTTGAATCCTGCCAAATAAGGCGCTGTCGTTAGTTGATACAGAGCCCAAAATCACATCACTGTGACCAGCAATATATTTGGTGAGCGAATGAATCACAATATCTGCACCCATCTTGAGCGGCTGCTGCAATAGCGGGGTAGCAAAAGTGTTATCAACACCAACTCCAATGTTGAGCGATTTTGCGGCTTCGATCAAAGTTGGTAGATCAGCAACTTCTAATCCCGGATTTGTCGGAGACTCTAGCCATAAGAAGAGCGAACCTTTTATTGCTGCTAAAACTTCCTGGGTATTTGAAACATCAACGTACCTAACCTCGGCCGCACCGGACTCTTCGAGTTTTCGAAGTGCAACCATAGTTCCGGTGTATCCATTTTGAGATGCCACAATCACTGCACCTCTTGGCAATAATGAAAAGACTGCCGAAATAGCTGCCTGGCCAGATGCGAAAATTAAAGTTTTGCCGCCTTCGAGTACCTCTATTGCACCCTCAAGTGCACTCCAGGTTTCATTTCCATAACGACCATATCCTGTGGCTCCCGGCGCAACAAAAGTTGAATTTAAATTAATGCTGGGATTAACCCCAGCATCATCAGTCTTAGACGGACGTCCCGCAGCGACAACTTGGCTCTGAGGATCCAGATCCGATAATTCGTGATCGTGAGTTGACATGAAAGGAGCGTAACCAAAAAAGCAGGGAGTTTCGAATGCAAGGTTTGGAGTTTCGAATGCAAGGTTTGGCTAGAACGGACCCAGGATTTATGCCTAATTTTCCCGCTTGCTCCCTTTAAGAAAGCTTAGGAGCGCAGTTAAAGCCAAGACCCCCACTACGAAGCCCAAACTGACACCTAACGAAATATCTGGAATTGATATCCATAGAACTTTCGAATTACCTTCACCAATCGCTGCCTCGAAAACCAATTTGATCCCGATAAATGCCAAGATAATCGAAAGACCTTCGCTCAGGTAGACGAGCTTATGCATCAAGTCACCAATCAAAAAATAAAGCTGGCGCAGCCCCATTGATGCAAAGATTGTGGCCGTAACGATCACATAAGGGTTACGCGTGAGTCCAAAGATTGCAGGGATTGAGTCGAAAGCAAAAAGTAAATTCGTTAAAGCAATTGCCATAAACGCTATTACGGCAATAGATGCACCGCGCTTTCTCAGCCAGAGCAGAAAGCGACCTTCATTCCATTCTTCAGAACCGCTTTCACGGTAAAGCTGTACTGCTGTGTAAACAAGGAAGCCGCCAAAGATAAAGAAGATCCAGATGTAGCGATTTACTAAGGCCGATCCACCTGCAATAAAGAGACCTCGCAATAGGAGAGATGAGAGAATTCCCCAGAATAGAATTATCTCTTCCTTCTCTTTAGCAACCTTCAATCGAGCCATAATCAGCAGAAGCACAAAGAGGTTGTCGAATGAGAGTGAATATTCGGTAAGCCAACCAGCAAAGAATTCACCTCGTGCCTGTTCGGTATTCCAAATGCCTAACGTGAATCCAAAAATAATTGCAGCGCTGACGTAGAAGGCGGTCCAAAGCGCTACATTGCGAAGTGGCGTCGTCCTATGACGATTTTTAAATGCAATGAGAAAATCAACGAACAGGACCCCAGCAAGTCCAGCCAAAGTGATCGCCCAGGCTAGCGCACTCGTATTATTGATGATCACTTAGCAAGAATACCGAGAGTTGAGCGATATATATTCGGATTTGGGTAGGTTATGCCGGTGCCATTAACCACCGAAGCCGAAATGAAGAAGCATGTCCGAGCAATCGCTCGAATTGATCCGGCTTTTGCGCCAATCATTAAATCATCTCCACTTTGCACTATTAATCGCAAACGTCCAACTCGTGGTCATTACGAGACGCTCGTAACTTCCATTATTTCCCAACAACTTGCGGTCAAAGCGGCAGATACGATCCGTGATCGCCTTCGGATATTAGCTGGTGGTTCGCTTACGCCTGAAGCGCTTGCAGATTTAGACGCGGTAGCTCTACGCACGGTAGGCGTAAGTGGTGCTAAAGCCCGAGCAATAGCCGAACTCACCGAAGCAACACTTTCTGGATCCCTTGAATTCGCGAAGTTTTCTAAACTTTCAAATAGTGAAATATCCGCCGAACTCACATCGCTCTGGGGAATTGGCCGGTGGACCGTCGAAATGTTTCTGATGTTTCATCTTGGTCGATTAGATCTCTGGCCTGTCGGTGATTTAGCTATGCGTCGGGGTTGGGAAAAGATCCATAAACTCAAAGATTTCATTGAACCCAAGAAACTAGATCTCGTAGGAGAAAAATTTACAGGACGACAGAGCATCGTGGCCTGGTATTGCTGGAGAGCTACAGAAGGAGAAAGTTCTAGTTGGTAGGGCTTGAAGAGATTACTCCAGGAAATGAAACACCGGTTGATGAATGGCAATCATATCCATTTGGATTTTTCTCTAAATATCTTTGGTGATATTCCTCCGCAAGCCAGTACTGCATACCATCAGCACTTCGAATTTCTGTGCAGATCTCGTTCATCCCGTTTTTCTTTAACTCCTCGTTATATATTTCTCTAGTTGCTTGGGCTTCGAGTAATTGTTCCTCGGTCGTAGTAAAAATTGCACTCCGGTATTGAGTACCGATATCTCCACCTTGTCGGTTCAAGGAAGTTGGGTCATGCATCGTCCAAAATTCTTCGAGTAATCGGTGGTAAGTAACCTGGGTTGGATCGAATTCGACTTCCACCATCTCGGCATGACCAGTTCTTCCCGTACACACTTCTCGATAGGTGGGTTTACTCTGAACGCCGCCCATATAGCCAACAGAGGTTGCAATAACTCCTGTCATATTCCAGAACCGGCGTTCTGCACCCCAAAAACATCCCGTCGCAAAATATGCTCGCTGGATTCCAGACCTAGTCGCTGAATTTAAAGTTCCACTCATGGCGTAATTCTTTCACTGATACGCTTAAGAGGCTATTTAAGCCCTCGTAGCTCAGTGGATAGAGCACCGCCCTCCGGAGGCGGGTGCGCAGGTTCGACTCCTGTCGGGGGCACTTAAAGGGTGAAGATCACATTATCTTGAGTGAATCTTGAGGAATATATCCTTGTTATCTCAGGATACGTAGGAGATAATCATCCGGTATTCAACAACTTTTAAACTCAGATTCCAGAACGATCTGGAGATTGGGTCTTGTTAGGCTGAATTTGTATTCCGGCGCCGGATCCTCCCGGGGCATGGATGCTTCCCTAGTTTGAAGGAGAGAGACCATGGATTGGCGACATAAATCTGCCTGCCGCGATGAAGATCCCGAGCTCTTTTTCCCTATCGGAAATACTGGCCCAGCACTGGCCCAGATCGAAGAAGCGAAAAAAGTTTGTAACCGTTGTGATGTGAAAGAAGCCTGCTTAGCATGGGCGTTAGAAAGCGGACAAGATGCCGGAGTATGGGGCGGGCTTTCTGAAGATGAACGTCGCGCACTCAAGCGTCGCGCAGCTCGAAATCGTGCACGTATGCTCGAAAGCCAGAATCAGTTCTAGATTTTCGTTACGCCGTTTTTCGTTACGCCGTAAATTTAATTAGAGCTATCGTTTCGCTAGCAACACGATTGAGAACGATAGTTCCCTTCAATTCATTCTCGGTCAACGTTCGCACAATCTGAAGTCCCAAGTTTGATGACTTTTCCCAGTCAAATCCTTCTGGGAGGCCAATTCCATTGTCGATAACTTTAATTTCATATCTATTTTCATTATGGACCACCTCTACACGGACACTATCCCCACCCTCGGCCAGTCCATGCTCAAGTGCATTGTGAATCAATTCTGTAATCACCAGCGCCAGCGGCGTAGCTACTTGTGAATCTAAGACTCCGAATTCACCCAATTTCTGGGGAGTGATCGGCCTCGGACTCAATTCAATTGCGTTATGAACAATGCGCTCGTAAACCTCATCGAAGAGAACTGATTCCGCAGAACTTGTCGAGAGCGTCTCATGAACTATGGCTATCGAAGCCACACGCCGTACCGCTTCTGCCAAGGCCGCGCTTGCAGTTGGATCTTCTACGCGGCGTGATTGCAGGCGCAATAATGCAGATACCGTCTGCAAATTGTTTTTAACACGATGGTGAATTTCGCGGATTGTCGCATCCTTAGTCACAAGCGCTCGATCACGTCGACGCAATTCTGTTACATCGTGCATAAGGACAATAGAACCCACTCCAACGCCATCGGCAATCAAAGGAATGACCAGAAGATCTATAATTCCATTTCCATTATCGAAATCTTCGCGGCGTAAGTTCTTTCCGCTCAAAATATTGGTCCACGTCTCTTCGGTTGGTTCAGATTGGTGGTTGTCCAATGAATCAAAAATAGAACCGAGTCCAGCGCCAGTAATTTCATTATCCCAACCCAGGCGACTGATAGCTGAACGAGCATTTGGGCTTGCATAAGTAACCGCACCCTGCTGACTTAGTCGTATTAATCCATCCCCCACGCGTGGCGCTGATTCAGCGCGATATATGCTTCCTTGAATCGGGAAAGTTCCTTCAGAGACCATCCGAAAAACCATATGTGCCAATTCTCGGTAATTAATTTCTAGAGGTGAAGCAGAGCGCATCGCAACAGCATTTCTGTGGCGAGAGATTACGGCAATTGTGCGACCATCAAAATGAACTGGAATGGTCTCTTCTTTAACCAAAATTTCCCCAATGAGTTCTGGTTCGGTATCTCTAATGATAGTTCCCTGCGAGAGTGTCTGATCAATTTGAGAGTTCTTGCCCCACGGCAACTCTTCCCCAATCAGATCTTGAGCAAAGACTGTTGGAGCCGTAGTGGGGCGTATGTGCCCAATAGCAATATGTCCATCTGGCCAACTCACGTAATCCTTCCTCTTGGGAACCCAAAGAATGAGATCTGCGAAAGAAAGATCAGAGAGTAGCTGCCACTCAGTAAAAAGTTCCGAGAGATGATCTCGATCCTCCATTGTTAATGCTGTATGGGAGTAAGCAAGATCAATGCGAGAACTAATCGCCATTGCCCCTCCTCCTCATCACCATTCACGTTCAGACTCTTTAAGACTCTAGAAGACTCTAGAAGAGTCCATCACCTAAGTGAGATCGCGATCTTACCAATCTCCTTCCGCTTCGCGCTCCCGGGCTTAAAAAATGGGATGAGCGAGCTTTCGCCATCAGGATTCAATTGATTTTCTCTGATTATGTGGCGATTTTCGCCCGTGGTTAAAGATAGAAATTTGCTCTCCCATTGTCGCAATTCACGGGAGTGCCCCGAGAGAACGCATATATATGTCACCGAGACTTTCTTTAGTAGAAGCGGATACTCACGTAAGAATTGAGAGAGTTCATTAACACTCAGAGCGGTTGACTTGCTCACATAGACAAGGTGCGTGGCGGAATCTAAAACATTATTGACCAACGAACCATGCCACCGCCGATCAGTAACCGCCTCTGCCATCGCGGGCATCGTTCCTAAATCCACAATTGTCATTGGTGCTTGCTCTGGCAATTTAGTAGGTCGATCCTCCACATCTAGTGAAAGCAGATCTATTTCTGGGCGCCTAACCTGATCTCTCTGACGAGCGAGCCCTTGTGATCGAATATCTGCATCAACAAGTAAAACCCGCTGGGTATTTGCAAACTCTTCTGCAAGCAAAAGCGAGAATCGAGTCCTTCCTGGGGCGCCAGCTGTACCGGTAACTGCGATAAGCCGTTGATGAGAATCTCTGTGATTCGGCTTAAATTGAGAACGACCACCAGTGCGATTTTCAAATCTTTGGCTGCCGAATTTTTCAGAATCAAATTTTTCTGATTCAGAATATATTTTGCTATGAATTAACTCATCTCGCTTGAGAGCGGGTTCGACTATTGCTGAAACCTCGTCCATCCGCAGCATTGGACTCCGAAGTTTGTTCCTGATATGAGTCATAAGTAGATGTGAATTAATGGGAATCCCATCAAGTGAAATAATACTTACTGTTACTCCCTCCATACTTTCAATCACACCTGGTTGTAATCCAGAGAGATCACTCATGTAAATAATCACAGTTCGTAGTTCACTCCCACGATCCGCCATAAAATCAAGTAACGACTGGGCATCAAATGCCCTTTGGATGATATTCCACCCCTGAGAAAAGAGAAGCTGCGCTACAAAATCTTCGCTCTCGGCATCTGCAATTGCAGTCACCACTTCTAACTGCGGTATTTCAGAACGGATCACGTGCAACCACCAATCTTCCTTGAGATTCAGCATCGACGATTAGTGTTGCTTGTGCGCTATTAGCAGCCAATGAGATTGCAACAGTGCCACCAAGGCTTCGACTCTTTATATCTATGGATTGCACAGAAATCCTATGGACTATCAATGTGGGTAGGGAGCCTTGATCTTTTGGAATAACATAAATATCGACGAGATCAGAGAGCTGAAGATCGCTAGGTAGATCGTTAACAGCTATCCCCACTGGTATATATTGAAGTGTCAGGTTGATAGGAATCCGCGAAACCTGATTGACAGAGATTAGGTCTCCTGTGAATATCGGCGACGTTGTGTATTCGCCAATTATTGAATCACCACCCTGCAAGTAATGGCTGCTATCAGTAGTGAGGTTTACTTTGACACGGCTGATATCTGCGACCGAAATTTTGCTTCCGGTGGCGATGGTTCTACTTGCTATCCAGGCGCTACCTGTTGGCCCGCTTCCCATAAGCATCGAAATGGTGATGAAGGCCGCAAACAAGATAAGTAGCGCACTTATTCGTCTGGAGTTTCTCTGCATGAATTTCTGTAATTCTTCCATGGGAGATGAATACCCAATAAATGAAAATCATGAATTTACTTATCCACAGCAGCTAGCACTCCAAAGTTCATCCGTTCGGATGATCCGCCATGGCTTTAAAAGTGAGAACTTTCTCGCATGACTCCAACACAACTCTTAGACGATACTTCTCTTAATTCAATTCAGGTCCGTCCAGTTTTCATTCCTAGGCCAGGTAATTCATCTCCAAAAGCAAGCGTGATTGATGCGCCTATGCTTGCGCTGACGGTAGATGCCAGTTTTGAAGTAAATATTGGTTCCAGAAAGCTTTTCCTAGTACCCAAGTCCAACAACTGTATTGGTGAAGAATATGATTTGGAATCCGAGTCCAAACCTTCGCCATTATGTGATCTACCTCCGCTGGAAGAGACAATTTCTCGATATGTACTCGGTTTAGTCGAAATATGGGGAGGTCGTCGCCAACCGATGCAATTAGCGCGTATGTCCCACAGACTTGTCTATGCCACAATTTTAGATATGGCTGGTACCCAAAAAGAAATCCCTAGAATTCGAAAACTTTATATCTCTGAACCAATTGAAGGAGTTGCGGAAACCGCCGTAACTTTGCGCTTTAAAGAACGAGTTCGCTCACTCGTACTTCGATTTGAAGGGGCTGATCGACGTTGGCTTTGCACAGAAATGACTCTGCTTTAAAAATTTTAACTATTGAAATCCTGCTGTGCGCTCTCTAATCCTTTTCCGATGAGACGTTCTACTGCCAACGCTCCTCGTGAAATGAAATCTTCAAGCTCTTTTTTCTCGGGCTGGGCAAAGGGTTTTAATACATAATCTGCAGGATCTTGCGGACCAACAGGTCGACCGATTCCCATTCTAATCCGGAAATATTCAGGGCTACTGAAATGTGTAGTGATATCTTTAAGTCCATTGTGGCCATTATCGCCACCACCTTGTTTGATGCGGATTGTATTAAACGGGATATCGAGTTCGTCGTGAATAACAATCAAATTTTCTACTGGCACCTTATAGAAATCGGCCAAGGATTTGCATGGCGCACCCGATTCATTCATGTATAACTTTGATTTCGCTACTGTGACACCCAAACCCGCAATGCGAATATCCGCAATCTCTGTCCGTGATTTATGTGCCGAAAATTTTGAGCCACTAGCAAGGTAATTAATAACCATCTGACCGATATTGTGACGGGTTTGGGCATATTGATCGCCGGGGTTTCCGAGTCCGAAAACCAGCCAGCGATCAGCCATGTTACAAGTCTTGTTCTTTAATTATTCTTTTGCTGCATCAGCAGCAGGGGTAGCAGCTTCAGCAGCCGCTGCAACAGGTGTCTCTTCTACAACCGTAGAACGCTCAGACAAGTGAACGACCACAAGTGCAGGATCAGAGACAAGCGTCATACCGTCAGTGAGTTTAACTTCGCTAGCAGTCTTGCTTGTACCTGCAGGCATATCTGTAAGGTCAAGTACCAAGAAGGCAGGAATCGATGTTGCTTCGACTTCTACTTCGATAGTGTTATTAACATGCTCAAGGATTCCATCCTTGTCATAAGCACCTTCTGTGTGAACTGGAATTTCGACAGTAACTTTTTCACCCTTGCGAACAACGAGCAGATCGATGTGCTCAAAGATTCCAGTGAGTGGATTCTTAGAAACTGACTTTGGAAGAACGAGTTCATTCTTTCCGTCAAATGAAACATTAAGAAGTACGTTAGAAGATTTAAGAGCAGTTCCTAGTTCGCGCGCAGGCAATGAAACGTGTTGTGGCTCTGCATTGTGGCCATAGATAACTGCTGGAACTAGTCCGGCACGGCGATCGCGACGTGATGCACCCTTACCAAAGCTGGTGCGCTTGGCGCCATTAATTGAGATCTCGGCCATTGACTTGCTCCTCTTGTTAAATAAACGGACATAACACGTTCCAAGAGAGATGCCGTCGATTACGGATATTTCTATCCCTCGCCGGAACGAGTCTGAAGATTAGCGAACTTGAGCGGTAATTAACAAATTCACTAAAAAATAGGCTCGACCTACTACCCAAATAGCTTCTATTGCTTAGGAATGACCGTCAAAGAGGCTGGTAACTGAGCCATCCTCGAAGACTTCGCGAATCGCACGCCCTAAGAGCGGGGCGATCGAAAGAACCGTCAATTTATCGAAACGGGACTCTTCCGGGATTGGCAAAGTATTGGTCACGACAACTTCGCTGACGCGGGAGTTCTTGAGGCGTTCAACAGCTGGGCCCGATAGAACTGCATGCGTGGCGGCCACAATTACCTCTTTGGCTCCATCTTCAAAGAGAGCATCAACAGCTTTTGTAATAGTGCCTGCAGTATCGATCATGTCATCGATGACTACGCAGGTCTGGCCGGCAACATCGCCGACAACACGACCAGTGACTGATTCATTAGGGATTCGTGGATCACGTGTTTTGTGAATGAAAGCAATAGGAGCTCCACCCAACATATCTGACCAACGTTCTGCGACTCGGACTCGGCCAGAGTCTGGGGAGACAATCGTTAATCTTGAACGATCAACCTTGCTACCAACATAATTTGTTAGCAACGGTAGCGCGAAAAGATGATCAACAGGTCCATCAAAGAATCCTTGAATTTGAGAGGTGTGAAGGTCAACAACCATCAATCGATCTGCGCCGGCTGTCTTAAATAAATCAGCCATCAATCGAGCAGAAATCGGCTCACGACCACGATGCTTCTTGTCCTGTCGCGCATATCCGTAGAAAGGCGCAACAACGGTGATTCGCTTTGCTGACGCCCGCTTGAGGGCATCCACCATGATCAGTTGTTCCATGATCTGCTTATTAACCGGTGCGGCATGACTCTGGATAACAAATGCATCTGAACCACGAACAGATTCTTCAAAACGTACAAAAACTTCACCATTTGCAAAGTCATATGCAGATGTTGGTGTTATGGGAATACCTAATTCGGCGGCGACGTCCTCTGCTAACTCTGGGTATCCACGTCCGGTAAAAATCCGTAACCGCTTTTCAGAGCTAAGTCGAAGTTCGCTCATTCTTCCCCCTGTGCAGTTCGTGGGCCATCATTGGCACCAGCCTTTTTTGCAGACTCGGCTGACTTCGTGTTCGCTCGTCTGCGTAGTACCCACCCTAAGACATTTCGTTGCTTTGCCCTAGCAACTCCGATTGCTCCGGCCGGCACGTCTTCAGTAATAACAGATCCAGCGGCCGTATAGGCCCCATCCCCAATGGTGACGGGCGCAACAAGCATTGTGTCGCTGCCGATTCGAACGTCATTCCCTACGACGGTCTGATGCTTTTCTACACCGTCATAATTAACAAAGATGGTCGCGGCGCCAATATTTGAACCCGCACCAATCGTCGCATCCCCCACGTAGGAAAGGTGTGGAACCTTTGACCCTTCTCCGACCGTTGAATTCTTTATTTCGACATAAGCACCGACTTTTGTGCCTGCAGCAAGCTGGGTCCCTGGACGAATGTAAGAGAAGGGGCCAACTTTTGCTACAGAACCGATTGAAGAATCTGCTGCCCAAGATTCCAGGACGCTTGCACCGGAACCAACTATGACATTGTGAAGAGTAGTACGTGGACCGATAAATGATCCGCTCGCTATCTTGGTAGAACCAGAGATTGCACACCCAGGAAAAATTGTTACATCAGGAGATATTTCTACTCCTAAGTCGATCCATGTTGTGGTTGGGTCGAGAATGGTGACACCTGCGCGCATGTAACCGTCATTAATGCGATCGCGCATTATGGCGGAACATTCGGCAAGCTGTGATCGATCATTGATTCCCAAAGTCTCGGTGTAATCGTTAGAGCGAATACCAACAACGCTCTGACCTGCTGCTTTGATTAGTCCAATAACATCAGTGAGATAAAGCTCGCCCTGTGCATTACCCTTTTTGAGCCCCGACAGTGCAGCGCGTAACGCAGCAATATCAAATAGATACACACCGGTATTGATTTCATCAATCTCTTTTTCGGCTGGATGTGCATCACGTTCTTCAACAATTTTTTCCAAAGCGTCTGTAACATCACGAACAATTCGGCCATAGCCAAACGGATCAGGAACAATGGAAGTCAGAACTGATGCTTCTGCGCCTAACGAAAGATGCATGGCATAAAACTCTTGCAATGTAGTGGTTGTTAGCAGTGGAGTGTCGCCAGCAAGAATTAATACGGTTCCGGTGGTTGGTGCTCCTTCTAAGGCCAACTGGGCTGCATGACCAGTTCCATTTCTTTCAGCTTGGACCACAATTTTGGTTTCGGGTGCAGTTGCTTTGAGATGGGCTTCTACCGCTTCTCTGGATGCGCCCACAACCACGCGAAGTTCGGTTGCACCCAACGGTTTGGTCGCCCTAAGAACATGATCAATTATTGAATGTCCAGCAATGTTGTGAAGAACCTTAGGGGTCGTCGACTTCATGCGAGTACCTTCACCCGCTGCCAATACAACCGAGAGTTCGAGCTGTTTCATTGCTCTCCCCCTTTTGTCTGTCGGTGGAACTTACTGGCTTCGCCTTTGGCTCCGCCACCAGGTATCGATCCTGGACCCTGGGCTTCAAAGGCCCATGTGCTAGCCACTACACAATGGCGGAACCTGAATTGTCCCCTATAAGTGCCGATGCGACAAATACAAGGATAATTCAGATATTTCAGAGCGTTTCGATTACTCGCGCGCCATGAGTAGGCCCGTTCGCACGGATGACTCCAGCGACTACTCCACTGGCACTTAAAGCAACCGTCAGATCCAAAGCCCGCTCCTCATCTTCGACAAGGAAGGCAACTGTTGGACCACTTCCCGAAACAATGCCCCCCAATGCTCCGTAATCGTTACCCACATCCAAAACTAAACGTAGCGCCGGACGTAAAGAGCATGCTGCAGCTTGAAGATCATTACTAAGTGCATCTCCTACACCAACTGCATTCCCTGCTCGAAGTGCTTGCAACATAGCGTCACTTACCTGTGGCCGGGCGATTTCTAGCCCTGTTCTCAAGCGGTCACACTCTTGATAGACAGATTGGGTCGAAAGGCCTTGCGAAGACATCGCTAGAACCCAGTGATAATTTCCGCGAGCAAGCACCGGAGTAATTTCATCACCGCGGCCACGTCCAATCGCAATACCGCCGGTTATCGAAAACGGAACATCACTGCCTAGCTCCGACGCAATTTTTTCCATTCCATCTCGAGATAAACCAAGTTCAAATAGTGCATCAATAGCAACGATAGTGCCGGCAGCATCAGCGCTTCCTCCTGCCATTCCACCAGCAACTGGAATCTCTTTCTTGATATGAATACTCAAATCTGAATCAAGGTCATGCCGATCAATCATCAACTGTGCCGCCTGGTAAGCCAGGTTTGTGGAATCAGTCGGGACGCCAGCTGTTGTTGAACCAGACAACGTTAAGACGATACCGGTTCCGGGTTCGGCAAATTTAACCGTAACATCGTCGTATATAGATATGGCCTGGAATACCGTGGTTACTTCGTGATATCCATCGGCAGAGAGAGGCCCGACAGATAGTTGCAGGTTGACCTTTCCGGGTACCCTGACAATTACTCCATTGCGCTTCATGTGGCTAGCGTATTGGCAATCTTCATAAAATCATTGAGTAAAAGGGCTTCGCCTCGAATCGTCGGATCCACTCCGGCCATTGCAATCGAGGCTTCTGCGCTATTTTGATTCGGTTGATTAGGCTTATTGGGCTGGTTAGGATCGTTAGGATCGTTGGGATAACTTGCGCTCTTAAATAGTTCGGATAGGGCACTTCTAAGCATTTTGCGACGCTGCGCAAATGCAGCATCAATGATAGAGAAAGTTAGCTTGCGAAGCTCTTCATCGCCAGCGGGCTCGTGGCGGATGAATCGCACTAAAGACGAATCCACATTTGGCACAGGCCAGAAGATAGATCTTCCCACGGTTCCGGCACTGGTTAGGTCTGCCCACCATGTGGCCTTTACTGAAGGAGATCCATAATTCTTTGTACCAGGCTTTGCAACCAGTCGATCCGCAACTTCGCTTTGAACCATGACAACACCACTACGGATCGTAGGGAACTTCTCTAAAAAATGCAGAAGCACGGGTACCGATATGTTGTATGGCAAATTTGCAACCAGAACAGTTGGGGAGATAGGTACGGATACCGTAGTCATTGCGTCTTCGTTTATGACCAATAAATTTTCTGGAATAAAACCGTGATCGGCAACAGTTATCGGCAATTGCGCGGCAAGGCGATCATCAATTTCTATTGCTATGACCTTACTTGCGATTTCGAGCATGGCCAGAGTAAGAGACCCAAGGCCTGGTCCAATCTCCAAAGCGACATCATTGGGTTGTACATCAGCAATCTTCACGATTCTGCGGCATGTATTTGCATCTACGACAAAGTTCTGTCCAAGTTTCTTCGTCGGATTTACGCCGATGCGAGCCGCAATTTCTCGAATCTCTGCCGCACCTAAAAGCGTTGCCACTTAGTCAAAACTCCCAAAGAGACGGAGTGCGTTTTCGGTTAAGCGATCACATAAATAATCCACGCTCTCTCCTCGTTCATCCGCAACGAATCGAACGATGTTGGCTACTTGCGCGGGAGTATTGAGGGTTCCTCGATGTGGTGCAGGGGCAAGAAAAGGTGAATCGGTCTCAACCAATAATTGATCAATGGGTACCAATTTCACTGCTTCGCGTAGCGCAGGTGCGTTCTTGAATGTTACGGTCCCTGCAAAAGATAAGTAATACCCGGCATCAATGCATTCACGAGCCATCTCTGCATCACCAGAAAAACAATGGAAAATTGTCATTTTAGGGGCACCAACTTCTAGCAATGTATCCAAGACCGCACGGTGTGCATCCCGATCATGAATGACAAGTGCCTTATCCACTTCTTTACTTAACGCAATATGTCGCTTGAAGGAATAAAGCTGTCGATCACGGAGTGGGGCTTGCGTTCTAAAGAAATCTAAACCCGTTTCTCCAATAGCGCGGACGCGTGGATGGCGAGCCAATTCTTCGATTACCTTCAGATCTTTTTCCAAATCTTCAACGACCGGAGCCTCGTTTGGATGCAACGCTACTGCTGCTAAAACACGACCTGGAAAACTTTCGGCACATTTAACGCCCCATCGAGATTGTTCTGCCGAATAGCCAACCTGTACCACTCGATCAATTCCTGCAGCTAGGGCCGCATCGAGCACATTACGAACCTCTTGCGCATCCGGCGCGGTCTCTGTGACAAGTTCTAAATGTGCATGCACGTCGATACAGGGACGATTCAACTTCTCTGGTACAGGGGCATCAGGTCGTGGCTCTTTAAGAGAGTGGCGATCAGACATTTAAAGAACTTTTTCTTCCAAACGTGGGAATAACACCGCGCCCTTTATTACCTTAGATCCGGCGGGCAATTGACCCCATTTCGCGATATCAGATACTTTCTGTTTCGAAATATCTCCCATGGTTTCGTTCGCGCCAATGCTCTGCCATAAGATTTGCGTTGTTGCTGGCATTATTGGGTGGAGCAATACTGCAAGTGCACGGATGGATTCGGCGGTATTGTACAAAACCTTATCTAGGGCAATTTTATTCGCTGGATCTTTCGCTAAGACCCACGGTGCTTGTTCGGTCACATAACCATTAACTCGCTTACAGAATTCCATAATCGAGTTAATCCCACCCTGAAAATCAAGGGCGCTAATTGCTGAATCCGCTGTTGCCACAGTTGCGATTAAAGCGGCAGAAAGAGCTTCGTCATGTGCGACCGCTGGAATCACGCCATCACAGTATTTTTCAATCATGGCGATAAGGCGTGAAGCAAGGTTTCCGAAGTCATTTGCGAGTTCGGATGTATATCGGGCTGACATATCTTCCCAGGAGAAAGAGCCATCGGTTCCAAATGGAATAGCACGCAAGAAGTAATACCTAAAAGCGTCCACTCCAAAATGATCAGTAATATCTGATGGCGCAATACCTGTCAGTTTCGACTTACTCATTTTTTCGCCACCAACAAGAAGCCATCCGTGAGCAAATACTTTGCCCGGCACTGGTAGGCCTGCCGCCATCAACATCGCTGGCCAGATGACTGCATGGAATCGAAGAATATCTTTACCGACCAGTTGAACATCTGCAGGCCAAGTTTGCGCGAATTTTTCGCCACCTTCCGTACCGGGCGCATCTCCTAAACCAACCGCGGTTGCATAATTTAAAAGCGCATCAAACCAGACATAAATTACTTGTTTTGTATCCCATGGAACAGGAATACCCCAATCAAAGGTCGACCTGGAAATCGACAGATCTTGTACGCCACCTTCTAAGAATGCTATTACTTCGTTACGTGCCGACGTAGGTTCGCATGCCTCAGGATGATCCTTGTAATGTTGAAGCAGTTGTGGAACAAAGGCACTTAACCGGAAGAACCAGTTCTCTTCACTAACCATTTCAACTGGGCGACCATGGATCTTGCATTTGCCTTCATCTAGATCACCTGGCAATTTAAATTCTTCACAACCGATGCAATATGGTCCTTCGTATTTACCAGAATAAATATGTCCTTGATCTTTGAGGCCAGAAAGGAAACGCTGAACTCGCTCCATATGCCTAGGCTCTGTTGTTCTGATGAAGTCATCGTTTGCAATATTGAGGTGCTGCCACGTTGGCTTCCAGGCACTTTCGACCAGACGATCGCACCAATCTTGTGGTTTGACGTTATTTGAATTTGCGGTGTTTAAGACTTTTTGTCCGTGCTCATCTGTCCCCGTCAAAAACCAGACTGATTCGCCTTTCTGACGATGCCATCGAGTGAGAACATCCCCGGCCACAGTCGTATAGGCATGTCCAATATGGGGCGCATCATTGACATAATAAATCGGTGTCGTCAGGTAGAAAGATTTCTTAGGCGAACTCATTGGGTGATCTTACCTATTTCTGAAATCATTTTTTTTGAGCTTTTTGGTTAACCATTGCGTCAAAAACCTGACGCTTGGGCAGGTTCAACGCCTTCGCGACCGAAGCAATCGACTCTTTTCGCCCTTCACCAGCGCTCTCTTGTAATAAAACCAGCTCGACCAATTCAGACTCGGTATGGATTTTAGAACTCTGATTAAAGCCTTCTAAGACCATGGTTACTTCGCCCAAAATTTCGCGTCCAGTGCTCCACACAAGTAATTCTTCTAAACTACCGCGAACCGTCTCTTCATACGTCTTTGTCATCTCTCGACAAATTGCGCCACGACGCTTACCTCCAAAGATCTTTTGCGCATCTTCTAGCGACTCCTGCAGTCTATGTGGAGCTTCAAAGAAAATGATTGTGCGACTTTCTTCTAACAATTCTTCGTACCAACCTTGGCGCGCCCCAGAAGTCCGAGGAGCAAAGCCCTCAAAACAAAAACGATCAGTCGGTAGCCCAGAGAGTAAGAGCGCAGTTGTGACAGCACTCGGTCCAGGCAGGACTTTGATATCGATATCTTTTTCGACAGCGATTCGAATCAAGCGATATCCAGGATCGCTAATCCCAGGAGCACCAGCATCTGTAATGACAAGGAGGTCTTCACCTGAAACAAGTATCTGCGTCAATTGCTCAAGCCGCTCGTTCTCGTTACCTTCGAAATAGGAAATGACTTTTGCGGTATAGGTGACACCTAAATCATGGGCAAGGCGAGTTAGCTTTCGAGAATCTTCTGCAGCGATGAACTTGGCAGAAATTAGCGCCTCTTTGACTCTTTGGGTGGCATCTCCAGAATTTCCCAACGGACCACAGGCGAGAATAAGCATGATGTAATTCTCTCAGGCTTTAGGCTTTCCCCGTGACCACAGAGATCAGCACACGTGCCAGAGATCGAATAACTGCCACCGCCCTGGGAATCATTGCCTTGATTTTTCGAATCTGGAATCTTCGATATCCCAAGGGGTTCGTCTTCGACGAGGTCTATTACGCGCAGAACGCAAACTCGCTTCTCCATCACGGAGTAGAAATTGATCCACACAACAGCAGCGCACAATTTATTGTCCACCCCCCCATAGGTAAATGGATGATTGCCGCGGGAATCAAGCTCTTTGGCTATAACGAATTTGGCTGGCGCATTTCTGCAGCAATCGTCGGGTCGATATCAATCGTGCTTGTCTTCTACGTTGCTAAACAGCTTTTCAATAATTATTTCTTGAGTCTAACGGCTGGAATTTTAATGAGTGCAGATGGCATACATCTAGTGATGTCTCGAACTGCATTGTTGGATATCTTCTTAATGTTCTTCATATTTCTTGGATTTTTCTTCTTGCTTAGGTCACAGCATTATTTTGCGGGTATAAGTCTAGGTTTGGCCGCCGCCACCAAATGGAGTGGCGTCTATTATCTTGTTGCTTACTTACTTTTCACTTTATATGTTGACTATCGCCAGAACCGTGCTTTAGAAGTTGAACGTGCGTTTGGTTATACCTTGCGCAACAAGTTAGTAAAGCGAATAGTGCAATATGGCGTTATCCCAGTTGCTGTTTACATCTTGAGTTGGATCGGTTGGTTTGCAAGTTCTGATGGATATGATCGTAAATGGGCTAAAACGCAAGTTGGTGGCTCGTTTAATTTTATTCCATCAGCATTGCGATCATGGTGGCACTATCACGCAGAAATTCTGAATTTTCATACTCACTTAACAACCAAGCACCCATATTCAGCAAATCCTTGGAGTTGGCTAATTATGGGGCGTCCAACATCTTTCTTCTACCAAAGCCCTAAAAGTTGTGGAGCGTCGAGTTGTTCGCAAGAGATACTAGCTTTGGGTACACCACTGCTTTGGTGGTCTGGTGTAATTGCAATAGCAATTGCATTTGGTTATTGGATTGCAAGAAGAGAGTGGCAAAGTGGTTTGCTCCTCTTGAGCCTTGCTGCAGGTTATTTACCCTGGTTTACCTGGCAAAAAAGAACTGTCTTCAACTTTTATGTAATCTCTTTTGAACCTTTCCTGATTCTATTAATTACCTTTGCTTTGGCTAAATTTTTAGAACCAAACGAGGATGGAACTATCCCCCGCAAACGCATGATGATGTCATATGCGTATATAACCTTTATTGTGCTTAATTTTCTCTATTTCTTCCCGTTATACACGGCCGGGATCATGACGTATCAGCATTGGTCGAGCCTCATGTGGCTCAGTAGTTGGATCTAGTTATTCGTTGACTGCCCAATCTCTTGCTGCAGCAGCCTGCTCTGCGACTTCTTGATCAAAGAGTTCATCACGAGTTGGTAATTCCAGAGCTACCTGTCTTTCTTGTTCTGCGGTCCACTGTCCAGGAATGGTCAAATCAATAACACGTTTTGATCGAACAGCCTTTGGCGCGGTTGTATACGTAGGTCGTGGAACTGAAATTGGTGACCATGCCTTGTCTTCTTTAGGAATAATTGTTATCGACGAACTTTCAACGCGATCCAACAATGGAATCCACTGCTCATCAGCTTCAGCTCGTTTGCTGTTCAGTTTAGTTTCTGGTTTAGCATCTGGCAACGAAAGATCAATTCGCACAACGGGATCCAATTTTATCTCAGCCGTTGTGATAATTGCTAAGGCTGCGAGACGACGCTTCTTTAATTGTGCGTTTAGAATTTGACGTCGCACATGCGCGATATCAATCGCAAGAGCAGTGGTCGGAATTAAAATTGCCAAGTACGGCAAAACACCGAACGCAATTAGTCCAAGTGTTGCAAGAAGTGCACCTGCTAACGCAGAAAAAATTATGCGACGTTGACGCAATGTTCTCAACTTCTTGACCGGATCAATTGAGTCTGGAGTGTTGGGAGTTGAGGCGACTATCTTCATGGCACTTTTATAACGTTCATTCGCTTTTCCAGATTGCGTATCGTGATGACTCAGCCAGCGGGGTAAAAAGTAGGCGGCCCACATTCCAAGGATGATTAGATAGATAAGACCGGACGCCATGGAAAGTAACAATAATTCCTTAAGGGGCAAAAAGCCGGTATTGGGGTGTTATGTCCTAATTGAAATTTTTCGGGTTTTCGGCCACAAAAGTTAGGTGATCGCGCCAATCTCCATCGATATGAAGGTAGCGTTCTCGAATTCCTTCGAAGTAATATCCGGCTTTTTCTGCAACTTTTTTAGAGCCAGCATTCTCGGGCCTTAAATTAATTTCAATTCTATGAAGCTTCAACTCCCTGAAAGCAAAGCCCGTCAGTGCTTTCACCGCCCGAGTCATATATCCGCGATTCGCATACCGCTGGTCAATCCAATATCCGATGTGCGCCCCCCTATAAGCACCAAAAACAATGCCTCCGAGAGTGATCTGCCCTATGAACCGCTCTTCACCTTCACTCGTAATCCAGATTCCTAGAGCCATCTGACGCATGGATTTTCCATCTTTATTGTATTGCCGGACCATTTGATAATAGGTTGGCAATGATCCCTCTGCCTCCCTTATCGGGCGGGTTGCCTCCCATGGGGCAAGCCAGTCACGATTTAATCGACGAACCTTTTCCCATGTAGTTTTATCTCGCAATCGTAAAGGTCGCAGGGTAAGTTCGTGATCTTTGATAAGGACCGGCCAGCGAAAGTCCATAGCTAGCTATTTCGCTCTAACATCATGACATCAACATTTTCTCCCGATAAAGCGCCAGGTGAATCTGCTGCAATTGCGAGTAACGCCTGCGCATCTGACAATGTGTACATCTCGTCTTGTTCTGGCAAAGGTGTCACGGTTGGTAGTCCAGATTCACTTGTCCCTAGACCTGCTCTCACGAGTGAGGTGAGGCCAATCGGGGATTCGATATTCACTGTCACAGTGGCACGCATAGTTGACCTAAACACATTTCCGACACCGAGCATTGTGCGAATCATCGGGCGGATGAAGAGTTCGGAAGACAAAAAAGCTGATACGGGATCCCCTGGCACTGCCACTACAGGGATTTTATCTTCGCCAATTGTCCCAAAGCAGTGTTTTGCGCTTCCTTCTAAGTTTGGGGTTACGCTTGTTACCTCACCCAACTCCTTCAGGACTGCTTCGATCAAGGTAAAGGAGCCGTCGTGGCTCTCGCCGCTAATGATAATTAAGTCAGCTCGCACCAACTGATCCTCTACAACTCGCTTCAACTGTTCCTGGTTTTCAGGAATGGTATGGACTCGATATGCAACGGCTCCCGCCTCTTTCACTGCTGTCGTCAGCATCCAAGAATTTGTTTCGAATTCTTCTTCATCTGTCGTGAGTCGCTGACCTGGTTCGACCAAATCATCTCCGGCAGATATGACTACGACTCGTGGATGTGGTTGGGTCGGCAGGCGAGCCAAACCGATCGAGGCAGCCAATCCGATCTGTGTTGATCTAATTCTAGAACCCTTGCGCAGCACCAATCGATCCCCAGCAAAAATATCTTCGGCCAGGGTGGCCCCATGCGCATCGAGTAATGGCATCTCAAAAGCGGTTAACGGACGAGAGATCGCTAAAAGCTGCGTCAACATATCTTTGACGGTGATCTTCGAATCCATGGATTAACCCTACTTCTTTCATAGGGTATTCCCATGGATTCGATTGGCGAGATCAAGCGCACATTGCGCAAGCAATATCGCATGGATCGAAGCCAGAGATATATTCCAGAAAGCTGGCTCCATATTCTCCAAGCCAAAGAGATCCAAAATTCAGCAGTGATCGCCTCATATTTATCGTACGACTACGAGCCAGAAACCAAAGATCTCAATAAGGCAATCCTGGCGTCGGGCAAAAAATTACTATTGCCTAGATTGCTCCCCGACAACGATCTTGAATGGGTCGAATGGGATGGCTCTGAAGAGACTTTAGTTAATTCTTTAGCTAAGAAGAATAAAATAATGGAACCGGTGGGTCGTGCAATTACTTCAGAATCCGTAATCGATGCCGTGATTGTCCCGGCCTTACATATCGACCGTGAAGGAAATCGACTTGGACAAGGTGGTGGTTCCTATGATCGTGCCCTGCGCCGAGTGAATGCCTGGAAAGTTGGACTAGTTGGTAATGGCGAGCTGACAAGTGAAGCAATTCCGCACGAGCCACATGACCAAAAAGTTGATGCAGCTGCTACACCAAATCTGATTTTACGATTTAGCCCGACTCAATCAACCTCTTTGAATTGCTGACGATCTCGATCGGCTAACGTCGCAAGATACTTATTATATTTTGCTAACTCATCGTCTTCACCCATTGCTGCTGCTCGATCGGCAGAACGGTCAATTCTTCGGGTTTCACGGGAGTCATCTCTCATCCATTGAATAAATGTCGCAATCAAAGCTAAAAGAATTGGTATTTCTCCCATTGCCCAACCAATTGCCCCACCCAAATGTTGGTCTGCAAGCAGATTGAGATTCCAAGGTCGGTTCAGTGAGGTGAAATATCCGCCGTCGACCAATGTCGTAGTCGAGAGCAAAGCGATCGAAAAGAATGCATGGATGCTCATTGCGGCCAAGAGCACAATTATCCGCACAATGTGCGGGATCTTTCTTGGATTTGGGTCAACACCAATAATCACATAGAAAAAGAGGTAGCCGGCCAAGAGAAAATGCATATCCATCACTAAATGGCCACTATGTGATTGCATCAATTTCCCGAAGATTGGAGTCATGTAGAGAAGAAATAGCGATCCATCAAAGAGAACTAGAGCAACAACTGGATTTGTAATTATTATTGAATATCTCGAATGAATAATTCTTATCAAAGTCCCGCGAACGCCGCGCTCGTCTTTGGTTCGTCCCTGTGGCAAGGTGCGTAGTGCCAGAGTTATTGGGGCACCCAGTACAAGCCCAATAGGAGCAATCATCCCTAAAGTCATGTGTGCCAACATATGATACGAAAACGCAAAATGTGCATAAACACCCAAGCCACCACTCGTTGCGAAATCCACAAGTGCAATCCCAATGGCGAACGAAATAGTCCGACCAACTGGCCAGGTATCCCCACGTCGCGAAAGTATTAATACTCCTCGAACATATAAAGCGAGAATTAAAATCAAGATACCTAAAACAGTTCCATCTGGAACGTAAGCAAATAAAATCCGAGAAATAGTTGGTTGGGACGGCATCGGCATGCCCACAATTCTTACAACTGGATCTGCCGCAGATGCAATGCTGGAAGGCGATGCTGGGGGTTGCGCAGTTGACAGCCAACCACCAATTGCAACCGCCCCGATCAAAATTACAGATTCATTAATTAGCAGCCGTAAGAACTGTGCAGTACCCTGCAAATTATCTGCAATGTGCCGACGGTGCTTTGAACCAATGACGACTAATATCAAAAAGAGCAGAATCTTTAGCAGAACTGCGCCTCCGTACAGTGTGAGCCAACCCTGAAGATCATTCAGACGCGTCCACGCATTGAGAGCACCACTTATGCCGACGATAATTGCGCACCACAATGCCAAGGTGCTGAAACGACTGATCGCTAAATTTCTTGCAGTGGGAGTAATAACCACTAATCCAATAACCCCACCAGCCCATAGTGACGCTGATGCGACATGAAAAATCAACGAACCAATAGCAAGGCCGTGATTCCCAGCGCTGGCTGCGTGGCTTTGCAAGAGTGGGACCAACAGAGCCGACATAGTGATGGCTAGCGCATAGTAAATTGCACCGACTTTGCGAGCCCGAGAAATAAGGGTAATGACAATTCCACCCAAAACGATCTGAAAAATATAATCTCGACCAATACTGGTAGTAGCAAAAAATTCACGTAGGAGGCGAAAATCAAATGCATCAAAGAAACTTCCGCCGATCAACTGAGCAATTTCGACAAGGGCTCCAACCACCGTTGTGAGAATCCAGATGACCGAAGCGACAAGGGCGATGGCGTTTATTCGGAAGGATTCGTTAGAGAGTAGCCCGCTCTGTTCTACCAGTAAGAATCCAACAGCATAAAGTAATCCGATAACCACTAAGGCCGAAATAAGATTGAAATCCTTAACGGTTGGAATTAAAACCGATATAACTCCATTCGAACTTTGAATGTAGTTGTGAGCATCTAAGCCCATGGCAATTCTTATTTGGCGCTCCGCTTCCTAGCGGCAGACTTACGAGCCTTGCGGGATTGCAGCAAAATCATCCGTGCATACCAGAGCAAAAACATTGCAACCAAGGTCGCTAACACTAAAAATACAATCATGGTTACTGTCGCAGAAGAATTACTGGTCAAAACTTTAGTCTTTGTCGGTGAGGTCATCACCGGGGTTGGCGCTGTACTAGGTGCCGTAATAGATGCAGGGGCATTGAAGAGGAAGGTGAACGAACCTGTAAGTGGTGCATCTGTTGCACTCAATAATGTATATGCAACTGAATAAATTCCGGATGCGGTTAAAGGTTTCAATCCAATCACGGCAGTGGTATCGCTGATGGTCAATGAACCGTCATCAACTTGTTTTCCAGCCGGATCAGTTACAACCAGGCTATTTCCTTGATCTAACAGAGAAGATGCAGCGGTCACAGAAATTGCGTTTGGGGCGACTGCTAGAACCGAACCAATAACTGGCGACGTCGCAACGATGCTATTTGCTTGCGCGGCTGCGGATAAGCCCAAAGAGAAGCTAGATGCCAAAACCGTAGCAGCCATGAGATATGCCCAAAAACGCGACTTCATTCGCTTCACCGCCTCCCAGAAAGACTCAAATACGATTCAATTAGAATCTATTCTCTCATTTCTTTAGACTTAGCCTATGCCTACCTACCAATATGCCTGCACCTCCTGCGGCCATGAATTTGAGGCGTTTCAGTCCTTTTCTGAGGCAACGATCACTGAATGTCCAACCTGCAAGGGTGAAGTTCGGAAGGTTTATTCAAATGTCGGGGTTGTGTTTAAGGGCACTGGGTTTTATAAGAATGATTCTCGTCCGGCCCCAAGTACATCTAGCGAATAGTTAACCTAGCCGTGATGAGGTGGCTTATCGTCAGCAATTTCTGCATCGCGTGCAGCTTCAGAACTAACTTCTAAAGAATCCTTCACTTCGTCTTCGCTCGCTTTGTCGGGAATCATCTTCTCCATTTATTTGGCGACCTTCCCAGCACTTTTCAATGCAAGTTCTAAAGATTGAATTACTGGGTCGACGGTTTCGACCGGAAGTAAACCATCAAGAATTAGATTAGCAGTCCCATGAATGGTGGACCAGATGAGAATTTCTGCATAAGCTCGCATTGCAGGATGAATATCACCAATCTCATCAAGTTCTTGTAGGACCGCTAGAAGCATCTGCCACGGGCGAGATTCTTCGCGATTCATATCTTCCCCGGCGCAGTAAGGACCAAAAGCAAGTCGAAATAAATGTGGATTCTTTTTTGCAAATCCAACGTAAGACTGTCCAAGCGCACGGAAGCGTCGACGAACTGCGAGGGCTGATATTCCGTTTAGGTCCTGTAAGGCTCGTTCTTGAAAATCGGCCATATCTTCGAAGGCAGACTTTGCAGCGGCTTTGAGCAAGGACTCCTTGTCAGGAAAGTGGTGATAGGCCGCCGAAGGACTCACTCCAACGTTTACAGCAACTTGGCGTAGTGAAATGTTTTCTACCCCATATTTATTAACCAGTCGCTTGGCTTCGACTAAGAGAGCATCAGACAAATCACCGTGGTGATAGGCCGACTTGTCCCCAGTTCGGTTCTTTGGAAGCGCTCTTGCAAGGGACATGCGGACAGTATGCTCTTAAACTTGACAGTGTTCAAATTAAACCGCCATAATCTGAACATCATTAAGATGAATGAGATTGGATGAGTCATGTTTGAGAAACTGGGCCACTTAGCCGTAGATCGCCGTAAAGCGGTTTTGGCGATATTTATAGTTGTATTGATCGCCTTTGGGGCCATGGCAGGTTTAGCTATTCCTCGACTATCAGGTGGTGGATATTCAAATCCGAATAGCGACTCGGCAAAGGCTTCGATCTACCTTGCACAGAATTTTCATGTGAAAGATCCTGCTGTGATTCTTGAGGTTAAATCACCATTAGTCATCACGGATCCGGCTGTTATCGCCTCGGCAACAGCACTTGAAAAATCAATTGCCAGCGAAACGGGAGTTCTTAAAACACTCTCTTTCTGGAGCGCCGGGAATTCTCCAACTTTGGCGAGTAAAAACCAGCACGCTGCTTATCTCTTCATTTATTCCACGGCAAGTGATGTGTATAACGCCACGCCTCTTGGAAAATTAATTGCCACTAAGTACAGCGGTTCGTATCAAAATCTAAAAATCTTTATCAATGGTATTGCAGCAACAAATTCTGCCCTTAATGAAAAAATCTCAAAAGACCTTGCACTTGCTGAAGGAATTTCTGTACCTCTAATTTTTGCACTACTTCTCTTTGTTTTTGGTGGAATTATTGCAAGCGCTACTCCACTCATAGTTGGTATTGGATCAATCATCGGATCGCTCGGAATAATTTATTTGATTTCACTTGCTACTGGCATCAGCATATTTGCACTCAATTTAATAACAGGAATGGGGCTCGGACTCGGAATTGATTATGCTCTCTTAATCGTCAATCGATTTAGAGAAGAACTCCATAATGGTGAAAATGTAGAAGAGGCAATCGTGAACACCGTGAAGACCGCTGGAAAAACGGTTTTCTATTCCGGGCTTACTGTATTTATCACAGTAGGATCGCTGATTTTCTTTCCGATGATGTTTCTAAAATCTTTCGGATATGCCGGAATGAGTGTTGTTGCCGTCGCGGTCATCGTTGCCCTTCTGCCCTTCCCGGCTATCTTGGCTCTTATTGGAACGAACATCGATAAATTTGTCGTTCGCAAGAGCGCCATCACCCCAAAGGCTGATGGTCGATGGTCACAGACTGCTCGATTTGTGATGCGTAGGCCGATTGCCGTTGTAGTTCTTTCTCTTACAGTCCTTGCAATCATTGCTTCACCAGTCCAAAATATTGCCTTCTCACAAGCAGATGCGCGCGTAATGCCTGCTTCTTCGCCTATAGCAATCGCCGCTTCGATGGCCACTCAGGATTTCCCTGGACAAGAAGGTAATCCAATCGAATTTGTTATTCCGAATGGAACCGCCTTCGAATCCGAGCTGAAGGCCTATGAAGCGAAAGTTTCTGCTGTACCTGGAATCGTACGAGTTGGATCAGAGCAAATTGCAGGATCTGCGGTTCGATTCTCTGCAATTCATTCCATGGCTCCCCGCTCTAATGAAGCCGAAGCAATGATTAAAGTTATTCGCGCTATTGCCGCACCACCGGGAACGGTTATAGGTGGTGTCGCTGCCGACTATGCAGATACTCAAAATGGAATTGCGAAAACACTTCCCTGGGCATTGGGATGGATTGCAATTGGTGTCTTGGTTCTTCTCTTCCTCTTTACAGGTTCAATTATCTTGCCAATCAAGGCAGTCATACTAAATATCATCTCACTTGGCGCAATGATGGGTGCTTTGACGTGGATCTTTATGGATGGCCATTTAGGATGGATCGTAGGATCGTTCACGAATACGCATACGATTGATACTTCAATGGTTATTTTAATCTCAGTAGTTACATTTGCACTTTCCATGGACTATGAAGTCTTTCTACTCTCACGGATCAAAGAAGAGCACGAGTCTGGGAAGCAGAATGTTGATGCTGTAGCGACGGGACTGCAGCGTTCAGGAAGAATCATCACAGCCGCTGCATTCTTGCTAACAATCGCGTTCGCGGCTTTCCTCACAAGTGGAGTAACCAATATTAAGACCCTTGGATTCGGCGTTGCTTTTGCAGTGATTCTTGATGCGTCGGTCATCCGAGCACTTCTGGTACCTGCGCTCATGAGACTGTTCGGTGAGAGCAATTGGTGGGCACCTCAATGGATGAGACGCTTCACGATTTCACATTAGACGTTGGGTTGAGCCGTTGGGTTACTCCCTTCGAGTGAATTGCCAAATTGTGTCCCAGGCCGGAGTTGAACCGGCGACCTACCGCTTAGGAGGCGGTTGCTCTATCCACTGAGCTACTGGGACCTGTGCGCAAAACCAACCCTAACCGAGAATGTGGGCCAATAT